>WOYI011080882.1_pt1 | contig 32822 bp, 36 predicted proteins | sample 6423411 | NCBI WGS metagenome assembly WOYI01 (sample SAMN13441803, study PRJNA592873) | oil field metagenome | biome: oil field; feature: oil-well bore; material: oil-contaminated soil; isolation source: oil-contaminated soil from oil-well borehole | place: Germany: Wietze | collected 2016-10-18 ...
GAGCGTCGAGGCCAGACGCGTAGCAGGTAGATCCACTCCTTCGCGCAGCACTTTTTCAGCGGTGTCCCAGCGCTGGGTATCGATGAGCAAACCCACTAATGCTTGACGTGATGCGGCGTGCTCAGGCGCAAGAGCCAGTGCTGCTTGATATTGCGCTATGGCATCTTCCAGCCGACCAGCGCGTTGCATCTCTCGCCCCGATTGATAGATGGTTTCCGCCCGCTCCGTTGGACTGGGCAAATGTTCCTGTTTTTCAATCCGCGGCGTGCCGGTGGCTTTGGGATTGCTGGTGTTCTGTATGGGTGGCAAGAGCAGGCTGGGTGCTAGTGCTGGGGATGCTTTAACCCCTTCAGCGGCAGGTGCGGCGCGGGCTGCTTGTTGTGGATCAGAGCTTGTCAGCGATGGTTTAGTGGTGGTTGCAGGGGAATTTTGTGTGGGTTCGACCTTACGTGTGGCAGATTGAACGACGGTGGCCGGTTGGTCGCCTCTGGTTGGGGCTGCTTCCGCTAAAACAGTTGCAGTGGGTGGCTGAGGTGCCGGGAGCTTATTGGTAACAGCCGTGACGGGTACGGCTACGGCTACGGCCTCGTTGTGCGGTGCTGGGTTCACCACCGGGGTAGGAGGATTTTTTCGCCATTGCCATGCAGCCAGAATCGCACCTGTTATTAGAGCCAGCAGAATAGCCATCCGCTTGGGCCAGGGCGAGGTTATTTCACGGCGAGCGGCGAGCGGTGTCACTGCAGAAGGCAGGGCACCACGTTCCGCTTCGCTGGCGCGACGTGCATCGAGGTCGCGCAACATTTTATTTACCAGGCTCATCGCAACCTCACCAGTTTTTCCACCATGAAATTCGCCGCGCGCCTTCTGTGTCGCGTCCTGCTTGTACAACATGAGTCCTGACGACGGACGGTTTGCCTTCACCAAAGGCAAGCAAAAGCGCTTTATGCGCCAGGATATTGACCAAACGCGGTGTGCCGAAAGATAAGTGCCACAATAATGCGGCCGTATTGCCTGTGAATAGGTCATTGCCTCGATATCCTGCAACACGCAGGCGATGGCTCAGATAGTGAGACACTTCTTCGCGGCGTAAACTCGGCATCCGATAGTGCAGCACAATGCGTTGCCGCAACTGCCGGACTGCCGGATTGGCTAATTTTTCGTCGAGCTCAGGTTGGCCAAACATAATGACTTGAACCAGTTTTTGTTTTTCCGTTTCCAGGTTCGACAGTAAGCGCAGGGTTTCCAGGCTTTCCAGTGGCATGCACTGTGCCTCGTCAAGCACAACGATCACTTTTTTCCCGATAGCTGCTTGTTCAAGTAAATGTTGATTGATTATTTTGATCAATTGAAAACTGGGATCATGCAGCGCATTAGCCAGCGTCAAGCCCAATTCTTCGGCAATTGCACCGAGCAATGCCCGTGGATCCAGCATGGGGTTGGGCAAATAAGCGACGACATGGCCTTCATCCAGTGTAGATAATAGGCGGCGGCAGAGCAGCGTCTTGCCCGTGCCAACTTCTCCGGTGATTTTGATGAACCCTTCGCCCGACGAGAGGCCAATGAGCAGCGTGTTCAGCGCTTCCTGATGGGCGTCGTTGGAATAAATAAAGCTGGTATCGGGTGTAATGCCGAAGGGAAGCTCAGCGAGGCCGAAGTGGTTGAGATACATGCGCTGCTAGTTACCGTTTTGCTTCCATTGGTGTTTGGTAGGATTTCAAGCGCTCTTGCACGGCGTTGATATCCTGCGTCCAGGTTTGATCGTTACGGATAACGGTTGTTTTAATCAAGATCACCAATTCACGTTTGGTGAGCCCGCTGTTACGCTGTCCTAGCAGGTTGGCCGCAATGCCGGTAGCGCCGGGAAGCTGGGATCGATCAGATGATTGCTCCTGGCGCATCAAGCCACCGATGGCGACAATATTGCCATCTTGCACGCGGACGATGCTGTCTGTTTCATTAATGTTGCTGGTCGCCAAAGGCAGGCTGAACGCACCCAGGGTGCCCAGACTAACCGTTTTGTTTTTTTCGGTGACCACACTGACCATGGGATGCACATGCAAGATGATATTCCCATCATCGTCGATCTGCGGCGTGACATCCAATGAAATGCCCGAGAAGTAGGGCTCTAGTGTCAAGCTCGGAGTAACTACAGTGCCCGTCGTCGTGGTTGTTGTCGAGGTGGTCAGATTGGTGATAAAGAGTTCATCCGTGCCGACTTTAAGCACGGCTTTTTGATTGTTGACGGTTGCAATGCGCGGGCTGGAAAGTACGGTGACATTGCCTTGTGTTTCCAGAAAATTAAGCAGCGCGGCAAAGTTTGCGGATTGAAAGGCAAGGCCCAGAAAGCCTTGCCCAAGGGCTGTTGCTGCAACTAGCCCGCCTGCACCTGGCAGCACGGTGCCATTGGCGGAAAATAGCGTACTGGACTGACCGATTGCATCCACTGCATCGTTCGGGATGCCGGTTATGGGCTGACCAGGCTGTGTGCGCAAAATTGTGCCCGGCTGAACGACACCTGTAGAAAAGCGATTATTTTTGCCATTGAATGTTGACCAGTTAATGCCGGATTGATACCCCTCGGAGAGGGCGACATCGACAATCTTGGCTTCAATCATCACCTGCCTGTCTGCGATTAGCTGAGTTGCCTTGAGATATTTGTCTACATTCGCCAGTTCGGCAGGCATGGCACGCACCACCACCACGCCCGAGGCGGGATTGATGACGACACTGCGTCCATCCGTTGTGCCGAGAATCGCTGTTAGCGCTGTTTTCAGGTCACCCCAAAAGTCGCTATCGGTGCTCATGCTCACGCGGCTGGTATCGTTGCTGCGCGAGCCACCGGATGCACCACCACCTGCGGTGGCTTGTGTGGCCTGAGTAGCAGAGCCGCCTGCGCTACCTCCACCACCGGTGGTGATCGAATTACCCGTCACACGCAAGTCGCTTGAACCTTGGCGATGGCTTGCCAGGTAATTGATCTGGAAGACGCGCGTTTTCATCGTGTTTGATTCAATGAAAATACGCTTGCCTTGAATGCGGTATTCATAACCGAATAACTCTCGTATCGTATCCAGCGACTCCAGAACCGTGACGTTTTTGAGGTTGACGGTGATATTGCCGCTGATATCCGGCGGTAACAGCATGCTGTAGGGTGTACCTGAGACCAGCGCCATGAATACTTGTGTTGCAGGCGCATCGACAACTGAAAGATCAAACCGCGACTCACTGGGCGGAGCGATAGTCGGCCGTGCGAGGCTCGGCATAAGGGATGTGTCAGGCGCGGCAGGGCGGGCTTTGCGATCTGCGGCTGATTGCAGCAGTACATCGGTGATCTGGTTGAGCACTTCATTGTTTTTGTGCTGTGGGGTAGAGCACGCCATCAGCGCAGGGAATACGCAGAGCACGGTAAGCCAGCGGATAAGGTTTGTCATTTTTTAGAAATTCCCGTCGGAAGTTGCTTCACGTGGTGGGTGGTGGCACGCGGTTTTTTAGCCACTGGGGTTTTTTGGATGGATGGGGTTAGCCGCAATACTTCCTGGCCATCATCACCCTGCAATGTCACTTCATTTTCGATAATTTTAACGACGCGTTTTTCACCCACTTTGCTGCCTAGACGGACCGTCTGCCCGGCAATCAAAGCTGTTGATCGCTTTTTGCCTGGCCGCACAATAATGGCTTGCAGGCCCGAGCTGTTGTCAGTACTTAAAGATGAGCCGTCAGCTATCGGCGTATCTGCTGGCCGCATGGGGTCTTGCACCTGGGCGACTGCTGATAGTGATAAAAGAGAAATGGCAATTGCTATTGCTCGCCGCATCACATGACCAACCAATCTTTGTCCAAGCTCAAAGTGTACACGCGCAGCATCATCTCGTTTCGTGGGTAGGTCGTGGTTTTGAGTTCAAGCCGATTCCACATCAGGCGTTGCGGCAGGGCTTCCAGGCTGGTCAAGTACTTCAGCAAATCAAGATAACTGCCTGCCAGACGTAGCTCGATACCATGTTGCCAAATGCCATCTGTAGGCGGTGTGGCTGTATTTTCTGCACTATTGGCGGCAGCTTGATGATTCGCGCCGGGTGTATTCTTCAGGGGGTTTCCTATGGGTTCAGGAGGCAGGGTTTTTAATTCAAGGAGTTCAATGCCGCGATTGCGCGCGAGCAGGTCTTCCAGAAAACCACGCATGCGTGCCGGCGACACCATGCCCTGTTCAAAGCCTGCTAGCCGTGTATTGACCGCATTCATGGCATTTTTGAGTTGTGCCAGGCGTTGCCGGTTCGCCGTATCGGGGTCTGCCACCGCTTGGACTGCGGCAAGCTGTGCTTTTTGCTGCAATAGTTCGGTCCGCGTGGCCAAGGTTTCAGCTTGTGCTGCGCGAGTTTTTTGCCAAGCGGTATCGATGCCGAAATTAAACAGCAAGAAACCTCCGCCAAAGAGCAGGGCGAAGGCGAGAATTGCCCGTTCCCGGCGCGGGCGCGTCAGAAACTGCGCAGACCAGTTTTGCCATTGCATGCGCAGCGCATTCATGGCTTGGCGCCCTGTGATATGGGGGTTGGTGTGAGCACAAAATGAATCGGCCGCCGGGGGGCATTGATGCGCTTGGGTTGCGCAGCCTCTCCACCAAAAGTCGGCGCTGGTGAGACGGTGGCCGCAGTTGCCGCAGTCGCTTGGGCGGTGCTGGTTGTATTGTTCATTGATCCGGCCTCGGCGGTCGCATCACGTTGCAGGCTGAGCGCTGAAAATTGCCGACCCTGGAAAATTTTTTCACTTCCCAGGCGATGGATGTAATCAGGCACAATTTTTTCATCGAATGTGCTACCGCGAATCTCCATATCGCTGCCGCCCGCGCCCAGAGTAAAGCCGGTGAGCCATAAACCGACGGGCACCTGGTGCGCAAACCCTAGCAGATAGACGGAAAATCCACCGCTGTTCCCCATGGCGCCGCTTTCCAGCAAGCGGGCAATTTCTTCGCGGCGGGCGAGCGCCGCTTGTGCATGGTTAACTTCAGCGACGATTTGAGGATTGGCTGGCCGGCTGGCCAGTTGGTTGGCTTGATCCAGTGCAAGCTTGACTGCTTCCAGGTCACCGCTGATGGTGACTGCCTGACTTTGCTGCTGCGAAAGATCGCGGTGGGCGACAAGCGACGTCACACCGAGGATGCTGAACAGGGTGACTGCGGCCAACGCCAGATTATTCAGGTTTAGCCAATCGTGAACCTTTAAAAACCGCGCATGGTAAAGGTTGATTTGCGCGCTCAAGGTGCAGGTTCCTCACGCAGGGCGGCACCCAAGGCGCGCAGGCATTGGAATTGGCGCTGTGGATCAAGCAGTGACGGTACGGCACTGAGGTCAACGATATCGGTCAGATTTAAAGTGGTCACAGGGAGCGACAGATTATTGCGCAGGTAATCCATATATCCGGTAACTCCGGGAATAGTCCCTACGACAAGGCCAGAGAGCGGCACCATGCTATAGCTACGGTCAAAATTATCCAGTGAGCGTTGTATATCCAGCGTGATGCGCTCAAAGAGTTGCTCTCGCCGCTCTAGGCTAGCCGATAGCAATTGTTCTGCCGAAATTTCAATATGCCGCGCTACGAGGAGATCTCCACCAAAAGTAAAAGTCAGCAGCCCTTCGGACTCATCAAAAATGAGCATGGCCAAGCCGCGATCGTCTTCTTCGAGCAAAGAGGACAGGTTGCGTTGAGCGAGCTCTGGTAAGTCAATCGCGGTGAGTTCGAGTTTGGCTGACTGGAAGGATTGTATGAACGGTGCCATCACCGTTTCAGCTGCCAGCAGTGCATAGACTTGCGGTGAGCGGCCGAGCGGGGGGATTGGCAAAAGATCAATTGCGGCAGTATCTACGGGAAAGTCCACTTGGTCTTTGAGTTTCCAGCGAACGATTTCACGTGCTTCGTCAAGCGGTCCGTCGATGGCGTCAGTCAAAACCACTTGATACTGGCCAGCGGGAAGCAACGCGGTGAGGTGATAGTGATGCAGCTGTAAAGGTTTTTTGAGGGCAGTCAAGGTCGTGGCATCGTCCGCGCCACGCTCGATGGATTCAGCTAGCAGCACTTGTGGCAGGCGGCCTGTCGTGCGAAGAACGTGCACGAAATCAAAGCGGCGTGGACTTTGCCCTATCGCTAGCCAGCCAGGTTCGTGTGATATTTTGAGAAATGGGAGCATAAGGCTAAGAAGGCTAATTCCCACTACTATACTGAGTTACGCGCTGATTCAACTGGAAAAATCAGCCCTAAAGCTTGTCCAATTGGGCAGATTGGAAACATTGCAGGTGGCTGAAAGCGAATCAAAAAGTCGGCGCTGGTGATACGGTAAAACAGAGCGGATAGCAAAGCAGGCATTCACCAAAACCAAAAAACAGGGCCAGGATAAATGTGCCAGGCCCTGTTTTTGGGAAATACAGCAGTGATGATTAACTCGTGATTTAACAGCCCGTTGTATCTCCGTTTGCTGAGGGCGGTGTTGTTGCTCCAATGACGGCAGCACCACCTGCAATAGTCGGTGCAGTGTAGGTAAAGAAACATGTTGCCGGGTTGGTGCCACCATTCACACGGATAGTGAGCACTGCGCCTGCGCCAGCCCCGCCACCTGCGGTCGTTATTTGCTCTGCAGCAAGTGTGGCGGCGGTAGCCGGGAATGTGGAGCTTAAGCCTGCTGCATCAACGATACCCTGCAAGTTTGCGGTAGGATAAAGATTCAGAATTCGCACACGCCCCGATTCGGTACACAGGTTAGTCGTGTTATTCGCAATCGCCGGGCCGAACCCGAGTGCGACCGGACAAGCCACCGCATCAGCCACACCACCTCGCGCCAAAGCCGTACCATGCACCAAAGCTGCTGCTGCGCCCACGGCACCGCGCGCCGCATTAAGCTTGGCGATGCGCGCATCGCGCTGCAGATTGGTGAAACGCGGCAGAGCCACGGCGGCCAGGATGCCCAGGATAGTGATGACCACTACCAGTTCGATTAAGGTAAAGCCGGTTTGATTTTTACGTATCATCATTACTCCTCAGTTTTAAGCACAACAGTTTATTGATCGCTTGCGAATGCTCATTACAACAACTGCAAATTGTAGAGCGAAATCGTCTTGCTTCATCTACATGATAACGGCAAGACAAGCCTTTTCCTTTAATGCTCGAACAAGGCCAGGCAATCAGGAAACCACAAATATCGTTCAAAAAGTCTTTCATGGTCAGTGGGTTTGCCATTGAAACGGGTGAACGGGTTCCAAGCGTGCGTGACCACTGCCTGTTAACATTATACGCAGGCGAATTTCCGGAATTTTTTTCGGCGTGCTTGCGTTTGTGTCAGCAAGCCTAGTATGGCCTAAAGAGCTTAACTGAATACGATTCGCCATTTTAGGCAGATAAACAACTTCTGCGTGGCGGCTATCCCAATACCATCCACCTGGCGTTAGCGCCCCTTGCGCAGGGTAAGCACCTGCATAACCCAGCGGTTTGGGGGATAACCATTGAAAGGGATTTTCACGTTGTAACAGCGTGTGATCCGTGATCTCTCCACGGGTTCCCCGGCTCATGAGCTCATAACTGAGGGCGCGCTCAAGAGCAGCAACGTTATCTTCAAATCCTCGTCTTTCGGCTTCTGCCTGGGTCGATAGCAATCCTTCAAAAAGAAAATAGGCCGCAATGCTGATAATCACCAAAACGACAGCAAATTCCAGCGAAGTGAATCCGCATAAACGGGCCGACTTGACCGGATACGGCCGCAAACGTTGATCGCTGGACAATCGGCGCATGCGCTCAGTGCTTGATCATTGTGCTGCCCAAATCCCAAATCGGCAGGAAAATACCCAAGGCGAGTACCAGCACCATTGCACCGAGCGCGACGATCAGGATAGGCTCGATTTGTTGCGAAAGCGTTTTGAGTGCGTACTCCACTTCGCTTTGGTACATGTCGGCGACTTCTTGCATCATGTCGTCCAGCGCGCCGGATTCTTCGCCAACGGCAATCATTTGAATCACCACGGGAGTAAATACACCAGAGGAAATAGTCGTGCGCAGTACACTTTCGCCACGCTCAATGCCTTCACGCATCTTTTCGATTTTGGCAGCAATGAAAGCGTTATCGACAGTTTCTGCCACATTGCTCAGGGCTTGAATGATGGGTACTCCGCTACGTGACGATAAGGCAAAGGCACGGGCGAAACGGGCGAGCGTGCCTTTTTGGATAATTTTTCCGGCCACCGGGATTTTCATCTTGAGACGATCCCAGTCGTAGCGACCTTGGTCAGTTTTACGCCAGGCATTAAAGGCGAACACGGCTAAAACTGTGCCAGCAATCAAGAATGGCCAGGAATTCACCATGAATTCCGAAAATCCGATCAACACGCGCGTCATCAGCGGTAATTCTGCATTCAAGCCTTTGAAGGTTTTGGCAAAGGCCGGGATAACAAAAATATTGATCACCAGCATGGCGACGGCCATGGCGGCTATTACAAACGAGGGGTAGCGCAAAGCAGACTTCACCTGCTCTTTCATGAAGCGCTCAAAATCAAGATGCTCAAACAGGCGGATGAATACCTCTTCCAGCCGCCCGGTCATTTCGCCGACGCGCACCATGGATATATAAAATCGTGAAAACACCTCCGGATGCCGTGCGAGCGAAAGCGATAGATCACGTCCCGAATCCAGGCCTTCACGCACATCACCGAGTACGGTTTTCATGGCCGGATTGTTGTTCGATTCCTGCAATCCAGCCAAAGCCCGCATGATTGGTACCCCTGCACGCAGCAGGGTGTGTAGCTGGCGTGAAAAGAGCAGCACGTCAATGGGGCTGACTTTTTCTTTGAAGAACTGAAAACTCGGCGTTGCGGACACGCTGCCTTGCTTGCTTGTGGTGGACGAGTTCGTGCCCTGTGGTTTGATCTCGATCGGTGTGATGCGCATGCCCAGCAAGCTATCGGCAACCGCATTGGCGGCTGCGCCTTCCATCACGCCTTTGACGATATCCCCTGCAACATTGCGGCCGCGCCAGCTGAAATCAGGCATAGAGTTTCCTATTCGTCGAGTTGCGTACTAATCCGCATGGCTTCATCCACCGTGGTTTTGCCATCTAGCACCAGGCGCACCGCATCATGGCGCAAGGTTTTTCCTGCCATTTGCTGACGGCCTAGGGCCATGAATTCATTGGGGTCTCCACGGTTGACTGCTTCTACCATCGTGTTGGTCATTTCCAGCATTTCGTATACCGCCTGACGACCTTGATAGCCGGTGTTGGCGCAATGACTGCATCCTTGACCATGGACATAGCGCTGGTCATCCACGTGATCTCCCAACTCGCTTTTGAGCCATAAATGCTCGTGCGGCAACAGCGTGTGAGGCACGGTACAGTTTGTACAGACCAGTCGCACCAGACGTTGTGCGAGCACGATTTGCACGGAGAGAGCCACCATATAACGCGGCACACCCATGTCCAGCAGGCGGATAGGCGTCGATAACGCATCATTGGTATGCAAAGTCGAGAGTACCAAATGGCCAGTCATGGAAGCACGCATGCCAATTTCCGCCGTATCCTGATCGCGCATTTCGCCGATCAAGACGATGTCAGGGTCTTGGCGTAAGGCTGAGCGCAATACACGACTAAAGGTCAGATCGATTTTTTCATGTACCTGCACCTGGTTGATGCCTGGCAGCCGATATTCAACCGGGTCTTCTACCGTGATGATTTTCTTTTCAGGTGTATTCAGGGCATTGAGTGCGGCATACAGCGTGGTGGTTTTTCCTGAACCGGTGGGGCCGGTGACCAGCACAATGCCGGAGGGCCGATCGATCGCATGGCGGAACCGTTCGAGAATATGCGGTGGCATGTGCAACCGATCTAAATGCAGCAAGCCTGTGTTCTGCGCGAGCAAACGCATTACAACCGATTCGCCATGCTGGGTTGGCATGGTCGAGATGCGGATATCAATCGCTTCATTGCGCAGCTTGATATTGAACCGGCCATCTTGCGGCAAGCGTTTTTCGGAAATATCCAGACCGGACATCAGTTTGAGACGCAGGACGAGTGCGGTAGAAATTTTGGCATCGGCTTCTGTCTGGATGCGCAATACACCATCAATACGGAAACGAATGATGAGCGAAGATTCTTGTGGTTCGATATGAATGTCGGAGGCGCGCAGTTTCAGCGCTTCTTCAAACACAGTATTGAGTAGCTTGACGACAGGTGCATCTTCAGCGCCTGCGGTGAGACCGAGCAGGTTGCCAAACTCGGCCGGCATATCGGATAAATCCGCCGTGAGTTCTTTGGCCAGGCCGAAAATTTCTTCGGTGCGGGTATAGGCGCGATCAATGGTGCCCATCAACTGGCTTTCTGTGACAACTGCCAGGTCAATGTCACGCTTGAGTAGTCGTGCCAAATCATCAAAAGCAGCCAGATCGGTCGGATCAGCCATGCCAACCAGCAACATGCCCGCACGTTCGCTTAATACAAGTGCACGCAAGCGCCGCGCTTGGCTTTCCGGTAACAGGTTAAGGTGTTCTGGTTTAGGATTGAATTGGCGCAGATCAATGAAGTCTGCACCCAATTGACGCGCCAGGGCAGTGGAAATACCTTCTTCCGTGACGTAGTTGCTTTCTACCAAAACACGCCCTAATTTGCGTCCGGTACGTTTTTGTTCATCGAGCGCGTGCTTTAATTGTTCGGCAGTGATAAGACCCTGCTGTACAAGCAAATCACCCAAACGAATCTTTTCTGGGCGGGCCATTAAATGGTCTCCAAAGGGTTTATTTTGCGATATTACACGAAGTCTTTTTGCCAATCATCTGATTATTTAGGAAAATACTGTATTTTTTGGAGAGTATGCCATTGTTCCATGTGATTCTAGTAGCCCCTGAAATACCACCCAACACAGGCAATGTCATTCGTCTGTGTGCTAATGCCGGAGCGCGTTTGCATCTGGTGGAGCCGCTCGGTTTTGATCTTTCTGCAGCGCAGTTGCGTCGCGCCGGAATGGATTATCTCGATCTGGCCATTGTTAGCGTGCATGCCGATTGGGCGGCTTGTCACGAGATGCTCAAGGCGGAAGGTGCGGGGCGGCTGTTTGCTTTGACCATCAAGGGGACGCGTTCCTATGCCGGTCGTGGCGTCAGCAATGACATCAGCCACGACTTTTTACCGAATGATGCATTTGTCTTTGGCTCAGAGTCGAGCGGATTGCCTGCCAATGTACTGGCCGATATTGCCCCGGAGAATCGTCTGCGGTTGCCAATGATGCCTAGCAACCGCTGTTTGAATTTATCGAATACCGTGGCCATTGTGGTGTATGAGGCCTGGCGCCAAAACGGGTTTGCGGGCGGATCGTAATTGGATTATTGCTGAACTGCCTGCTTGGCAATTTAGCGCTGGATGGAATGTTTATTCGGTGCCCGCGTCACGTGCCATGAGCTGATGCACGGTCTCACGGGGGCTAATGCGGCCATCCAGTAGCCCTGCCACCGCAGTGGTGATGGGCATGTCGATGCCCATGGTTGCGGCACGTTGCGCGACTTCACGGGCAGTGAAAACGCCTTCGGCCACATGGCCTAAGGTATTTTGTATGGTAGTGAGGTTTTGGCCTTCGGCGAGCAATAAACCCACGCGCCGATTGCGTGATAAATCGCCCATGCTGGTAAGAATCAGATCGCCCAGGCCGGTGAGTCCGGTGAAGGTTTCGCGCCGAGCACCGAGCGCCACACCAAAACGGGTGATTTCCACCAGGCCGCGCGTTAGCAGCGCGGCGCGCGCATTGTGTCCCAAGCCCAAGCCATCGCTCACGCCTGCGGCAATGGCCATGACATTTTTAACTGCCCCGCCGACTTCAGCACCGGTGAGGTCGTCATTGGCATAAATACGCAGATTTCCGCCATGCAGCGCATGTGCGATGTCTGTGGCAAAAGTCATATCGGTCGAGGCCAAGGTTAATGCTGTGGGTAAGCCGCGGGCCACTTCAAAAGCAAAGCTGGGGCCTGTAAGTGCGCCCCAGATGAATGTTGGTGGTGTATCGGCAGCGCTGGTCGCAGGATTCAAGACGTCTGTTACCACTTGATGTGGCAGCTTGCCGGTCACGGCCTCCAGCCCTTTGCAGACCCACAAAAAACGTCGCGGGGCAGGTGTTGCTGAAGTGCCCAGTTGCCGCAGTTGTTCAAGCAATGGCCGCAAACCAGCGAGTGGCACAGCAAGAATCAATAGTTCGGAGGAGGCAACGGCGGTGTTGAAATCACCCGTTACTTGCAATGCTTCGGGAAACGGACAGTCAGCCAGGTAACGCGGGTTTTCACGGTGCGTGTTCATCCACGCGACTTGTGCTGCATCGCGCGCCCACAGCCAAACATGATGGCGCGGCGCGAGAGCAATGGCTAACGCGGTACCCCATGCGCCGGCGCCTAAAATGGCTATTTTCATGCAGTGTGCTCGACTCTAGTACGTTATTTGACGGGCCGATTCGATGACACATTTCATCATAAGCCCCACACCTGTGCCGACTTGATAAAGCCCTGTTGTCCATCGCGGTGTTTTACCTTGGCCCATCCACCGGGCAACGCTTCGAGCAGGGTGAGAACAACCTCGCGCTCGGCTTCAAAAACGAGGGTGGCTTTATCGTCAGCCGCAGCACGAATTTGCGCACGATCTACAATCACCATGACTTGGCGGGTTTCGCTGAGATATTTTTTTTCTATCCAGGCAAGATCGCCTTTATTGTCACGCACCTTGACCCAGCCTTCCAGGCTGATAACGCGCTCTACCGGTGTGCCGGGATTAATGACAAACAAGGGCTTGGACTTGTTTGATGGCGCATCAAACAGCACCGCTGGCGCTGCGACAGAAAGAAAATCCAGTGCAAACGCCGGTGGCACGATGAAGATGCAAAGCAGGGTACCGGCAAGCGCTATCGCTTTACGCCATATGTCTTTGCGGCGCATCACCATCGCCGACTATTGCAGGGAAGCGGGTGCAGCATTGGTGGCAGCGGCTTGTTCGGCAGCACGTTGCTGATACATTGCTTCGAAATTCACCGGAGCAAGAATCACGGGCGGAAACCCTGCACGATTGACGGCATCCGAAATGGTCTCGCGCACATAGGGAAACAAGATGTTGGGACAGCCGACAGCTAACACAGGCTCCATCTCTTCGTGTGGCACATTTTTAATTTGAAAAATGCCCGCTTGGGCGGCTTCAACCAAAAAGAAAACCTTGTCTTCTTTTTGGGCTGTCACGGTAACCGTCACCACGACTTCAAATACGCCATCGCTAACGTCAGTGGCGACAGTTTGAATCTGTACAGAAATCCCGGGCGCTTCACGCTCCAGGTAAATCTGCGGTGCATGGGGTACTTCGACAGAAAAGTCGCGCACATAAATTTTTTCGATGGTAAAAACAGCTTGTTGATCGCTCATGGCAGGGGCAGTGACTATTTAAAAAGTGGGAAATCAAGAAGCCAGCAAGGCGTCAAGGCCACCTTGCTGATCAAGGGAAAAAAGCTCATCAAATCCACCGACGTGGGTGGTGCCAATATAAATTTGTGGCACGCTGCGGCGGCCGGTTTTTTGCATCATTTCTTCGCGTAGCTCTGGTTTAAGATCAACTCGCACTTTCTCGATATCTTTAACGCCTTTACGCAACAATAGTTGCTCGGCACGTACGCAATACGGACACACTGCGGTTGAATACATGAGTACTTTGACCATGACGCGATTATCCTGTTAGTTGGCTGCAAATTTATTTCATGGTGAGGGGGAGTTTCGCCTCCCGCCAACTGGTCATGCCGCTGGCCAGGGTAAAGACTTTTTCAAAGCCCGCTTTTCGTAAAGTGTTCGCGGCGGCTGAAGAGCGGTTGCCCGAGGCACAGCAAATAATCAGCGGGCGTTTCTTGAATTTTTCCAGCTCGATCATTTTTTCTTGTAATACAGGCATGGGAATATGACGGGCGCCCGCGATGTGCCCGTTATTCCACTCGCCACTTTCGCGGACATCAATCACGACCGCGTTTTCGCGATTCATCAGCAGTGTGGCCTGACTGGGTGTGAGCGCTTGGCTGCTACCGTTCTTCAACATGGGCCACAGCAACATGCTGCCCGAAGTGATGGCAAGAGCGACCCACATCCAGTTATGTTGCAAAAATTCCATGAGCGATCTATTTCCTTATTGTCTGTGTAATGCGTGGTCATGCGTTATTCAACGCAAAATGGCTTAAATCCATAAGCGATGCATTGTAACCTGCCCGAGGTAATCGCTTCTGCCTTTGTTGTTGCGCCACACGCTAAAATGGCCTTTTTAACGAACGGGAAGTTTCATGTACAAAATTGTTCTTCTTCGCCATGGTGAATCTGTCTGGAATCAGGAAAACCGCTTTACCGGCTGGCATGATGTCGGGCTGACAGCCAAAGGCATGGCAGAGGCACAAGCCGCTGGCCAACTGTTACGTCGAGAAGGGTATGCGTTTGATCTGGCCTTTACCTCGGTTTTGCGCCGCGCGATCAAAACACTATGGACAGTGCTCGAAGAGCTCGACCGCATGTGGATTCCCGTATGCCATTCCTGGCGGCTGAACGAGCGACACTATGGCGCTCTGCAAGGCCTGGATAAAGCAGAAACGGCGGCCAAATATGGCGACCAACAAGTGTTGATCTGGCGGCGCGCCTACGACACGCCCCCGCCCCCATTGGCTGACGGCGACCCCCGCCTGTCGGTGGATGATCCGCGGTATGCCAGTATTCCGGTGGCCGAGTTGCCACGCACCGAGTGCCTGAAAGACACGGTCGGGCGTGTGCTGCCCTTCTGGAATGACACCATTGCACCGAGCATCAAGGCGGGGAAAAGCGTGATTATCGCTGCGCATGGTAATAGCTTGCGCGCGTTGATCAAATATCTCGATCAGGTATCGGATGACGATATTGTCGGCATCAACATTCCCACCGCCCAGCCGCTGGTGTACGAGCTGGATGCTGATTTGAAGCCGATTCGTCACTATTATCTTGGTGATCAAGATGCTATCAATGCAGCCATTCAGGCGGTAGCGAATCAGGGTAAAGCCAAAGGGTGAAGCCTGATCCGGGCAAAATTCGCCATGCGGTTGGAATAATATCGCTGGCGTTATGCTTTCTGTCTGCAGCGGTATATTCCACGGCCAGCCGGGCGGCACCTGTTGAAGCGAAAAAACACACACTTGATTCCGTGCGTGCGCGAATTGAATCACTGCGCCGGGATATGTCCAAAACAGAAAAATCAAAACAGGATGTTAGCGAACAGTTGCGCGCAACGGAAACGGCCATTGCCGATACCAATCGGCGCTTGCAGCAGCTTGCGCAAGAGCGTCACGCGGTGGAAGAAAAGCTGACCACATTGCAAGCACAGATCAAGCGTCTGGAGCAGCAAACCTCAGCTCAACAAAGCCATTTGGCGCAGTTGTTGAATCGTCAATTTATTAGTGGCGATGCGGATGCTTTAAGCATTCTTCTGGCGGGGCGTGACCCGAATTTCATTGCTCGCGACCAGTACTTCCTGACCCAACTGTCGCGTGCAAAAGCCGATTTGGTGCAACAACTACGCACCACAGTCAGTGAGCGGCAACACCTGACCGCAGACGTGCTTGAGCAGCAAACGCAGTTGACCGAGATTGCGCGTCACGAACAGGAAAGCCGCAGTCAATTACAGATGCGTCAACAGCAGCGTGCGGCCGTGTTGGCCCAATTGGGGAAGCGTCTGCGCGGCCAGAAAACCGAGATCACCCGCTTGCGACGTGATGAACGGCGCTTGACGAACGTGATTGCCAGACTTGCGGCAGCTGCACGCAAGGAGGCAGCGCAGGTGGCTGCAAGAGAGGCCGCAAGAAAAGCTGCAAAGGCGGCGGAGACAAAAAAAACTGCGACACAACCAAAAGTCGGCGCTGGTAATACGGCAAGTCCTCCCGCTGCTCGCAGCTACGACCCAGGCCAGGTGAGTGGTGCGTTTTCAGCATTGCGTGGCAAACTGCGTCTGCCAGTTGCCGGGCAGATTGTCAGTCGCTATGGCAGCGCCCGTGCCGAGGGCGGGGCGGCATGGAAGGGACTGTTTATCCGTGCAAAAGAAGGCGACCCCATTCACGCGGTGGCTGCTGGCAAAATTGTCTTTGCCGAATGGTTGCGCGGATTTGGTAATTTATTGATTATTGACCACGGGAATGATTTTTTATCCGTGTATGCCAACAATGAAGCATTGCTGGGCGCCGTGGGTGCAACCGTTACTGCGGGCCAGTCGATTGCCACAGCGGGTAATAGCGGTGGATATCCTGACCCGGGTTTATACTTCGAACTAAGGTATCGGGGACGAGCGTTCGATCCCTTGAAATGGATTGGCACACGCTAATCCGCCGCTTTTGGACGCAAACACGTACAAACACCTACACATTCATCTACAGCTTACGGAGTCATTATGCGCAGTACCCTGCAAAAAATTGGTTTGCTCACTGCCGGTCTTCTCGCGGGCATTTTTGTCAGCCTCAACTTTTCGGCCAGCGCGGGCAAGGATGCCGCAGTGTCAGCCTTGCCGATTGAAGAGCTGCGCAGTTTTGCCGATGTGTATGGGGCGATCAAGCAGGGTTATGTTGAGCCCGTGGATGATAAAACCCTGATCACGCATGCCATCAGCGGCATGCTGGCAAACCTTGATCCGCACTCGGCGTATCTGGACGCCGAAGCATTCAAGGAAATGCAGGTCACAACCCAGGGCGAGTTTGGTGGCCTGGGGCTGGAAGTGGGGATGGAAGATGGCTTGGTTAAAATTGTTTCGCCCATTGAAGATACGCCTGCTTACAAAGCAGGCTTGAAACCAGGAGATCTCATCATCAAGCTGGATGACACGCTGGTGAAGGGGATGACCCTGACCGACGCGGTGAAAAAAATGCGTGGCAAACCCAAAACGCAGATTCGTCTGACGGTATTTCGCAAGGGTGAATCCAAGCCGTTTGAAGTCACGCTGACGCGCGAAAAAATCAAAGTGCAAAGTGTTAAATCCAAAGCGCTGGAAGGCGGCTATGGTTATCTGCGGATTACCCAGTTTCAGGATGAAACCAATGCCGATGTAGTCAGGCATCTCGAAAAACTGGTGAAACAGGAAAAAGACGGGCTCAAAGGCCTGGTGCTTGATTTACGTAATGACCCTGGTGGTTTGCTGACTGGGGCGATTGGTGTTTCAGCGGCTTTTTTGCCGCCAAAAACATTGGTGACGTCAACCGAGGGGCGCACCGAAGATGCCAAGCGCCGCTTTACCGCCAGCCCGGAAGATTACCTGCGTGGCACCAAGGATGACTATATGAAAAATCTGCCGGCCCAGATAAAAACCGTACCCATGGTGGTGCTGGTGAATGGTGGCTCGGCTTCAGCTTCGGAAATTGTCGCGGGGGCTTTGCAAGATCACAAACGTGCGATCATCATGGGCACGCAAACTTTCGGCAAGGGCTCCGTGCAGACGGTGTTGCCGCTTTCCAACAACACGGCCATCAAGCTCACTACGGCGCGCTACTACACACCTTCAGGCCGCTCGATTCAGGCCAAGGGCATCACGCCGGATATCGTGGTGGAAGAAACAGCCAACGGCGAAGCGTATGAACGTTTGCGCGAAGTTGATCTCGAGCGGCATCTTGCCAATGACAAAGACAAGAGTGTCGATGTAAAACCGGAAAGCAGGCTAGACAAGTCGGAAAATAAGCCGCACGTCAAAAACGGCAAGAAAAACAAAACGGACGAAGAGAATGATGCACGTGCACCAATGGAGTTTGCCTCGAAAGATGATTACCAACTCGCGCAAGCAGTGAATTTGTTAAAAGCGTTGCAGATTCTCAAGCGCTGATAACGAAAGGCAACATGTGAGCAAAATGACCCCCGCAAAAGCGCGAGAACTGCGTGATGCGGACGGTCATCGGCCACGTCCGGGCATGTTTGTGGCGCAGCCCGGCACGCGCAAGCATCGCGTATTACGTTTCGATGTGAATTATCCTGGCGACGCGGCTGCCGCCCAGACTTTGCTTGCCGGATTGCCCGAGATGGTGGTTGAAGCGGGCTCACTTTCAGGCAACCCCGCACACACATTGTCGCTGTGGTACGAGCTGAGCGAATACACATTCGATGGGATAGCCAGCGCGTTGGTCAAGCAGGGGTTTCATCTGGATAATGGCTGGCATGCGCGCTTCATGCGAGTGGTGATCGCGTTTGCGGAAGAAACCCAGTTGCGCAATAGGTATGGCCCGCAACGCTTGATCAAAAAGTCGCAGGATATTTATTCCAAAGCGTGGGATCACCATCTGCATGGCGATCATGACGACACGCCACCTGATTTGCGGCAAGATAAATAGCGATGAATGACGAGCAACTGCTGCGTTACAGCAGGCATATTTTGTTGCCCGAGATCGGCATTGAAGGTCAGGCGGCCATAACCAACGCACGCGTGCTGATCGTTGGTGCAGGCGGGTTAGGCTCGCCCGCCGCCTGTTACCTTGCTTCAGCCGGCGTGGGCACGCTGGTTCTGGCCGATGGCGACAGCGTTGACCTCACTAATCTGCAACGCCAGATTTTGCATCGCACGGCCTCTGTTGGTGAAGCCAAAGCCACTTCCGGGCAGCGCACTCTGGCAGAAATCAATCCGCAATGTCACGTGCTTGCCCTCACCGAACGCTTAGCAGGCGAAGCGCTGGACGAGCAAGTGGCACAAGCGGATGTGGTGCTCGATTGCTGCGACAACTTTGCCACGCGTCATGCCATCAATCAGGCGTGCGTGCGCTGGAAAAAACCCCTGGTGTCCGGCGCTGCGATTCGTTTTGACGGGCAAATCACCGTGTTTGACCCGCGTCAGCCGAACGCACCTTGTTATGACTGTTTGTTTCCTGAAGCTGAAGCAGCCGACGATGTGCGCTGCGCTGTGACCGGTGTTTTTGCGCCCCTGACAGGCATCATCGGCAGCATGCAGGCAGCTGAAGCGCTCAAGCTCATCATGGGCTGCGGGCAAAGTCTGGCCGGGCGGCTGTTGCTGCTTGACGCCTTGCACATGACCTGGCGTGAAGTGCGCATCCCGCATGACGCGGCGTGTGCGGTATGCGGCGAGGCTGGCGCGTAGGTTTATAAAAAACGCGCACGGATGAAAAAGTCGGCGCTGATGCTACGGCGCTCGACGACATGCAGCCGCCGTGCGTCAGTCAAGGTGGTCAATTCGGTTTGCTCGCCTTCGTTGATCATCCCGCGTGCGGCGTCACCCAGTAATAACGGCGCTTGATAAAGCAATAATTCATCAACACAATTGTCTCGCAGCAACGCGCCATTCAGGCGGGCACCTGCCTCGACCAGCACCTCGTTGATACCTCGCTGGCCAAGCGCGGTCAGTAAAGCCGCAAGATCAACCTTGCCATGCGCAGCGGGTAACACAATAATTTCCGCACCCGCAGCGGTCAATGCATCGCGGCGCGCGGGATGGTCTGTCGCGCAGGCGATCAGCACGCCGCCATTGGTTAGCACGGCGGCATCGAGTGGCGTTTGCAGCTGGCTATCGACGATGACTTTTAGTGGCGATCTCGGAGTTGACTGCGCGCTGTTAACGCCCCGCACAGTCAAGCGCGGGTTATCGTCTTTCACCGTACCAATGCCGGTCAACAGAGCACATGAGCGGGCACGCCAGAGATGCGCATCTTGCCGTGCTTCCGCACTGGTAATCCATTGCGAAACCCCGTTCTTGAGGGCTGTTTTACCATCCAGACTCGCCGCGATTTTCAGCCGCAGCCATGGCCGACCACGCGTCATGCGCGACACGAATCCGATGTTCAGCTCATGCGCTTCGGCGCTGAGTAAACCGCATTCTGCGGTAATGCCTGCTGCGCCAAGCCGTGCCAACCCTTTTCCCGCTACTTGCGGATTCGGGTCTTGCATCGCGGCAACAACGCGCGTGACGCCCGCAGCAATCAAGGCATCCGCACAAGGCGGCGTGCGCCCGATATGGCTGCAGGGCTCCAGCGTGACATAAACGGTGGCGCCTGCTGCGCTGGTGGATAAACTCGTCGTCAAATTCGTAGTCAAATTTGCCAGCGCAACGGCTTCGGCATGCGGCCCACCGGTTTTTTCATGCCAGCCCTCACTGATGATCTGGCCTTCTTTTACGATCACGCAGCCTACGCGCGGGTTCGGGGTGGTGGTGTTCATGCCACGCTGCGCCAGCAGCAGCGCTTGTGCCATGAAGCGATGATCATCTGCGGAAAAGCTCATCAACTGATGCTCATGACGCAGTCGGTGGGCCAGGGGGAGACTCTTGCGTTGGCGTTTGTGGCGGTGTTTCCACTTCACGGATGGCTTCAGAAAACTCATTCACATCTTCGAAATTTCGATACACCGAGGCAAATCGAATGTAGGCAATGTTGTCGAGTTTTTTGAGTTCGCGCATGACCAGCTCGCCAATGCGGTCTGACGCCACTTCGCGTTGTGCCAGCTGCACGAGCCTTTCTTCGATGCGATCCAGCGCGGCATCCAAGCTTTCGGTGGTGACGGGGCGTTTGCGCAAAGCCAGCATCATGCTGGCTTTGCATTTTTCGCGTTGATATTCCGTGCGGCTGCCGTTTTTCTTGATCACTTGCGGCAGCTGCAGCTCCACCCGCTCATAGGTGGTGAAACGTTTTTCACACGCGACGCAACGTCGGCGGCGACGCACGGTGTCGCCTTCTTCATTTTCCCGTGTGTCGACCACCTGCGTGTTGGCGTCCGCACAAAAAGGACACTTCACGCCAGATCCTTGACGGAATCTTTGCCTGACGCCCTGTCATGCAGGTAATCAGCCATACACTGGAAATTTTTTGCACAGCTCGGCGGCTTCAACGCGTACACGTTGCAGCACCGCCTCATCGTTCGGTGCATCCAGCACGTCGGCGATCAGGTTGGCCACTTGTTCGGCTTCGATTTCCGTAAAGCCGCGCGTCGTCATGGCCGGGGTACCGATACGAATACCCGAGGTCACAAACGGTTTTTGCGGGTCGTTCGGAATGGCATTTTTGTTCACCGTGATGTGGGCGTTGCCCAGCGCGGCTTCGGCTTCTTTGCCCGTAATCTGTTTGCTTTGCAGATCAACTAAAAATACATGCGATTCCGTACGCCCGGAAATAATGCGCAGCCCGCGTGACTTCAACACCTTGGCCATGACTTGCGCATTGTTGATCACCTGCTCTTGATAATGGCGGAAGTCGCTGCTCATGGCTTCTTTGAACGCCACGGCCTTGGCAGCGATCACATGCATGAGCGGGCCGCCCTGCAAGCCGGGGAAAATCGCCGAGTTGATGGCTTTTTCGTGCTCGGCTTTCATCAGTATCAAGCCACCGCGCGGGCCGCGTAAAGTCTTGTGCGTGGTGGAGGTCACCACATCGGCATGCGGCACGGGGTTGGGGTAGCACCCCGCAGCAATCAATCCGGCGTAGTGCGCCATATCCACCATGAAAATCGCGCCGACTGCCTTGGCCACTTTCGCAAAGCGCGCAAAATCAATGCGCAGTGAATAGGCCGAAGCGCCCGCAATGATCAGTTTGGGTTTGTGTTCATGCGCGAGGCGCTCCATTTCGTCGTAATCGATCGCTTCATGCGCATCCAGGCCATACGGCACAACGTTGAACCATTTGCCTGACATATTGACTGATGCGCCATGTGTTAAATGTCCGCCCATGGCCAGGTTCATGCCCAGGATAGTGTCGCCGGGTTTGAGAAAAGCCATGAACACCGCCTGATTGGCCTGCGAGCCGGAATTCGGCTGCACGTTGGCGCAATCGGCGCCAAACAGTTTTTTGGCACGCTCAATCGCGAGTTGCTCTGCCACATCGACAAATTCGCAGCCACCGTAGTAACGTTTGCCGGGGTAGCCCTCGGCATATTTGTTGGTGAGCTGCGAGCCCTGCGCTTCGAGCACCGCGCACGACACATAGTTTTCGGAAGCAATCAGTTCGATGTGTTCTTCCTGACGGTGATTTTCATTCTGTATCGCCGCCCACAATTCGGCGTCGGTTTTAGCGAGGGTGTTTTGCTTGGAAAACATGGCGGTATCCTGTCAGAGAAGGGGGAAAAGGCAAGGCGAAACAACATATCTGATAATTTTAGCATTCAGGGGGCTCCTGCTCTACCATAAAACAAGAGTGCTTTTGCATTGTTCCGGCTTGCTGCAAGGCGAGATTACAGCTTTGTTTTCTCTGCTGCTTGTTTGGGAAATTTATTAATCAGCCACTGCAAAACCTCCAGCTGATCTTGCGATGTGGCGCGGCGTACTTGAATTAATAATTTCTGCAAATCCGGGCGGGTTAAGGTGACATTTGATGCACCTTCATTGCACACCGAGCAAATGGCGCGGAGATTTGATGGATCGTCTGTGCCACCAATACTTTTGTCAATCACATGTCCGAGGTGCAACCTGGTTTTTCTTGTAGTGTCGTATGGATGAGGTTCGCCAGCAACTGCGCCACACATTTGGCAGGTAAATCCGTTTCGATCAAGGACGAAGGCTCGTGTTTCTTTTGAAATGGCGCGTTCAAAGGCCGGTTGCGGTTTTGGGGTTTCCAGCAGATATTGTCCCGGCTTTAATTCGTTACGGTCATTGTGCGTGAGGATCAGGTAGCCTTCTTCTGTGCGCAGCTCGCGAACCCGGCGTGCCCATTCGGATTGGTTGTCTGCAACGGTGCGCAACTCTTCGGAATCCATCACGCGACCAATATTTTTCAAAAAGTGCGCGCGGAGTTTTCCGCGTGCCCCGCCCCTTGGAATTTTTTCTTTTGTCACGGCTATGCGCGTTTAAGTTTTGGTTTTGCGGCAGCATTCAATGCCGCTCGAATTTGTGTGCCTACTGCACAGGCAACGGGGGGGGGGAAGGCGTTGCCAATTTGACGGTAGGCGGCAGTTTTTTTGCCGCTGAAGTGCCAGTGATCAGGGAAGCCCTGGATGCGCGCAGCCATGCGAACCGTCAGGCGCGGCATGCCAATAAAGTCTTTTTCGGGTGCGGCATTGGCAATACCCATGCCATCGACGCCAATGGAAGCCCACGCCTTTTTTGCTCTGGTGGGACCAAGGTCGGGCCCGCCATGTTTTTTACTGCCACCAACCAGCGTAGGTGCAATATCACATGCTTTTTCGCGCCACTGTATTGCGCCTTGCCATCCATCTGCGGCCATCAGGTCGAAAAGCGCCTCGCCGACTGTGGGTGGTGGAGCAATGTGTGCGGTCGGCCACTTAAAACATTCCGCAGCGTCTTTCTTCAGGGCAACGAAAACCACGCGCGGACGTAACTGGGGAACACCAAAGTCGCTGGCGTTAAGCAAACGCCATTCGGCAACATAGCCAAGTTTTTTTAAATCGGTAATAATTTTTGCGCGGTAATCATCAAATACCGCATCGAGCAGCCCGCGCACGTTTTCGAGCATGACGGCCCGGGGCTGACACTCAGATACCAGTCGAATGGCCTCCGGGAAGAGATCGCGCTCATCATCAATGCCAAGTTGCTTGCCAGCCTTTGAGAAAGGTGGACAAGGCACGCCGCCTGCCAAAAGTTCAATACCTTTCCATTTCTCAGCCGAGTAGTGATGGAGGTCGCCTTCGGTGACGTGCCAATGATTGCGATTAAAGCGAAGTGTTTGGCAGGCTGCCGCATCAATCTCGATGAGACTGACGTGCTCAAATCCTGCTTGTTCCAGTCCCAGCGCTTGACCACCGGCACCAGCGCAAATCTCTATTGATCGTAGCGACATGAAGCCACACCTTTTGACTATGACTGGCTAATTCTACAGAACATTGGTTAGCCGATGAAGCGTTATGCCACAGGGTAGAGGTCACTGTGATCGACGATGTTGAGCTTGTCACACAATCAGATGGAGGCGAGGCGCTAGAGAAGCTCATCGAGTGTCTGGTTCAGATGTGTTTGATCTCCCCAGAGCGTGATGAGCCATCCTGCATTGCTATGGTCTAGCCAGTTAAGCCCCGCATTGGGGATGGGAAAATCACGCGGTGTATCCAACGGGCGCTGCGTGGCCAGGCGGTAAATGATGTCGAGCACGCCGCCGTGGGTGAAGATCAGCACCGCTTGACCGCGATGTTGTTCCGCCAGGGTGCTCAGACTGTCTTGTATGCGTGCGGCGAAAGCCGCGAGCGATTCGCCGGTGTCATAGGCGTAATGCAGGTCGCGTGCCTGATGCAAGTGATACATCGCTGGATAAGCGTGCGCTGCCTCGGCAGAGGTTAGCCCCTGATGCGTGCCGTAATGGCGTTCGCGAAAACTCGGCGCTGGTGATACGGCAAGGTCTAGGTCGGCGGTTGCAATTTTGGCAGTATGCCAGGCGCGAGCGAGGTCCGAGCTATATATCGCAGCGAATGCGGGCGCTTTTTTCAAGTGTGCACGCAAGGCCACCGCCTGCGCCTGGCCGACGGTATTGAGCGAAATATCGATTTGCCCCTGCAAGCGTTTTTCAGCGTTCCAGTCGGTTTCACCGTGACGCACAATGCAAAAGCGGGTGATAGTCATTTGATCGTGGCTAGTAGAGAAGAGATAGAAGAAGGAAGGGAGGAAATTGATTAAACTGAACAAGATTCGTTGTGGATATGCAGCATATTCACCACGTTCAGCAGGCATGCGGCGATTTTAACGGCTCGCAGGCGGACACAGAAAAATTGCGAGGAAAATTGTCTCATGCAGCGTTTGCTTTACGCATCTCGTCTTATTGATAGTCTTAACCAGCGCATCGGTAACAGCATCCTGTGGCTGATTCTTGTCGCCGTGCTCATCAGCGCAGGCAATGCGCTGGTACGCAAGGTGTTTCAGACAAGCTCGAATGCCTTGCTTGAGGTGCAGTGGTATCTGTTTTCTGCCGTGTTTCTCCTCGGCGCAGGTTACGCCTTGCTTAAAAATGCGCATGTGCGAATCGACTTTGTGGCGAGCCATCTGTCTCGGCGCACGGTTCACTGGATCGAGATTGTCGGCATCGTGGTGTTTTTGCTGCCGCTATGTTTCATGCTGATTGACCTTTCCTGGCCGCTGGTGCTGAATGCCTGGGTGAGCGGTGAAATGTCGCAGAACGCGGGCGGGCTGATTCGCTGGCCGGTCTATCTGCTGCTACCCGTGGGTTTGGCGCTGCTGTTGCTACAAGGAATTTCGGAATTGATTAAACGCGTTGCTTATTTGCGCGGTGTGTTGATTGAGTCTAGTGAAGAGGACGAAAATAGCGAAGGCCGCGCAGCAGAGAGCGAAATCAACACCCATGCGCTGACTGCCTCGAAAGAAATTCGCTAATGACCATGCTTGCCCACAATTTTGTGCCGCTGCTGTTTGCGGGCCTTTTGGTTTTTTTATTGACGGGTTTCCCCGTCGCCTTTGCGCTCGCTGCCACAGGCTTGAGTTTTGGTTTGCTGGGCATTGAGCTCGGGCTGTTTCCCCCCGTGCTTTTCCAGGCATTGCCGTTGCGCGTCCTGGGCATCATGCAAAACGATACCTTGCTGGCGATACCCTTCTTTACCTTGATGGGCGGCCTGCTGCAAAAAAGTGGCATGGCCGAAGACTTGCTGGAAACGGTTGGTCAAGTCTTCGGCCCCTTGCGTGGTGGCTTGGCGCTGGCGGTTATTTTTGTCGGCGCGCTCTTGGCGGCCACCACCGGCGTGGTCGCCGCTGCAGTCATCTCCATGGGGCTGATTTCCCTGCCTATCATGTTGCGCTATGGCTACCACCGCACCATTGCCACCGGCGTGATCACGGCATCCGGCACATTGGCGCAGGCCATTCCTCCCTCCCTGGTGTTGATTGTGATGGCTGATCAGCTGGGCCGTCCGGTGGGTGATATGTATGCCGGTGCCATGCTGCCAGGCTTGTTGCTGGTGGGTTTGTATGCACTGTTTATTATCGCCATTGCCATAGTAAAACCTGCCTGGGTGCCTGCATTGCCTGTCGAGGCACGTATTTATCATGAAGCCAATGGGGCCAGCGGCCATGTTTCGCTGCTGGTCTTGTTAGTGATCGCGGCTACGGCCGGGGTTGGCTGGTCGCAGGTTCATAGTGATCTGGTTGGCCGCTGGCTGGATCGCAGCGGTGTTGCACCGGGGGACGAAATTGTGATTTTTTCTCTCGCCATCGCCGCGCTCACTGCCTTGGGCTTGGCGCTGCTCAATCGCGGGTTGGGTTTGAAATTTTTTTCGCGCTTAACCGAGCGCGTTACCTTTGTATTGATCCCGCCGCTGGTGCTGATTTTTCTTGTGCTGGGCACGATTTTTCTTGGCATCGCCACGCCCACCGAAGGGGGTGCGCTGGGTGCGCTGGGTGCGCTATGCATGGCATTGGCCAAACGCCGTCTGACGAAAAAACTGCTCGTCGAAGCGTTGGACAACACCACGCGACTCACCGCCTTTGTGATGTTTATTCTGATTGGTTCAACGGTGTTTTCATTCACCTTTAATGCGGCGGATGGCCAAGCCTGGATCGGGCATTTGTTCGATAAATTACCTGGCGGCATCATAGGATTTTTGCTGGTCGTGAATGTGCTCATCTTTGTGCTGGGCATGTTTATCGACTTTTTTGAAATCGCCTTTATCGTTGTGCCCCTGCTGGTACCGGTTGCCAATGCGCTGGGTATTGATCTGGTGTGGTTCGGTGTTATTTTGGCGATGAATCTGCAAACCTCGTTTTTAACGCCCCCGTTTGGTTTCGCCCTGTTTTATTTGCGCAGCGTGGCCCCCAATGGCGACACGACAGACCGCATCACCGGTGCACGCATTCCTGCGGTGACTACGGCGCAGATCTATAAAGGGTCAATCGCTTTTATTGTGCTGCAACTCATCATGGTCGTCGCGATTATCCGCTGGCCCGGGTTGGTGCTTGATCAAATTGATGCAGCACCCGCTACTTTGAGTGGGCAAGGTTTGCAACTACCCGACGCAGTGGATGCTAACGGAGAAGATGATCCGATGCGCGATCTGCTGGACGTCATCCGCCGCGAACAAGCAGCAACGCCCCCGCGCTAACCGCGATAGTTTTAAAACCGAAGGAAATCACTCAAATGCAGCGACGAAAATTTCTTCAGCAAGCCGGCTTGGGCGGCATTCTGGCCACAGGTATTGCCCCTGCAGTACACGCACAAACTGATATTCGCTGGCGGCTGGTATCCAGCTTTCCTAAAACGCTGGATACGATTTACATTGCCGCCGAGGTGTTCGCCAAAAAAGTGGCTGAGGCGACCAACGGCCGCTTTATCATCTCGGTGCATGCGGGCGGTGAGCTGGTGCCGGCCCTAGGTGTGGTGGATGCCGTGCAGCAGGGCACGGTGGAATGCGCGCATACCTCGCCGTATTATTTTTTCGGCAAGGATGACACCTTCGCCATTGACTGCGCGATTCCCTTCGGGCTGAATTCACGCCAGATGAGCGCATGGACTTATGAAGGCAATGGCTTGAAACTCTTTCGCGAGTTCTATCGCAATTACAACATCGTTAATTTTGCGATGGGCAACACCGGGGCGCAAATGGGCGGCTGGTATCGCCATGAAATTAAAACGCTGGCTGATATTCGTGGCTTGAAAATTCGCATTGGTGGGTTTTCCGGCAAAGTATTTTCTGCCCTGGGCGCCGTGCCGCAAAGCATCCCCGGGGGGGAGACCTATCAAGCGCTGGAAAAAGGTGTAATCGATGCCGCTGAATGGGTGGGCCCCTATGATGATGAAAAATTCGGCTTTTATAAAGTGGCCAAGCACTACTATTACCCCGGCTGGTGGGAAGGCGGCCCGCAACTGGCGCTGTACGTTAATGCCAAAGCGTGGGAACAACTGCCCGCCGACTACAAGGCCATTTTGACAACGGCTGCTTCACATGCGCACGTGCATATGCAGGCGCGTTACGATGTGGTTAATCCCCCGGCGTTAAAGCGCCTGGTGGCCAAGGGCACGCAGGTGCATCGCTTCAGCCCGCAAATCATGCAAGCCGCTTATGACGCCTCGATGGCGCTCTACAGCGACCTATCCGCCAAAAATCCGGCCTGGCGAAAAATCTATGCCGACTACGCCGCGTTTCGTGATGAACAGGTGCTGTGGGCGCGGTTTGCTGAAGCGAGTTTTGATCAGTTCATGCAAACGGGGCGCAATAAACGCTGAATCCCGTACTGCCTGACTTCCCGCAGGGCGGAGTCCACAGTGAAGTCCGGGTGGAGAAGACTGTTTTCCATCCGCAAGCCGACATGCAGATGCCTTCAAGGCCACGCGAGAATCAACACACCAGAAAGGATGAGCAACCCTCCGAGTGCCAGTTTCACCGTTAGCGCTTCGCCAAGGAATGTAATGGCAAGCACGATGGCAAATACAACGCTCAGCTTGTCGATCGGAGCCACCAAGGATGCGGGGGCAAGCTGGAGCGCACGGTAGTAGAGAAGCCAGGATAACCCCGTTGCAAGGCCAGAAAGAACAAGGAAAGCCACGGAGCGGAGTTCTAATGATCGAGGCACCTGCCACTCGCCACGAAAGCTGACGATGCCAGCAGTCATCACAAGAATCACCACAGTGCGTATCAATGTTGCCAGGTTGGAGTTCAATCCGGCTACCCCGAGCTTTCCAAAGATGGCCGTTAAACCTGCAAAAAATGCTGAACCGAGCGCAAACAGTTGCCAGGACATTACGCCCCCCCCCTCTTTTCATGGTTGCTTTTTTTTCATTCTGGCGCGAGACCTTTGCCACACCCAAAAGACTGCGCCAAGCGAGAGTATGACGATCAACACGATTGCTTCAATCCGCTTGACGTCGGTGATCAAGGAGCTGATAGCTAGACCAAAGGCATATCCAGCACCAGAGATGAGCATCGCCCACATGAACGCACCTATGAGGTTGAGTGCTGTAAAGCGAAGCAGTGGTACCGGGCTTGATCCCAAAATCACCGGACCAGCAATGCGCAATCCGTAAAGAAAACGAACAATCAGGATGAACAAGAGGTCATAACGCTCAAGAAAAGCATGGATACGAGACTTTTGTTTTGCCAGAGAGGGAAAGCGCGCAATCAATGCTTCGCCTTTCCAGCGCCCAAGCAAGAATGCCAGCTCATCACCCAGTATCGCGCCCGCGATGGCCACAAGAATCACTGTCGGCAGGGAAAGCAAGCCACGATGAGCAGCGAACCCGGCAGCGATCAAGATGGTTTCTCCTTCAAGTAGTGTGCCAATGAAGATTGCGAGATAGCCATAGGATGCGATGAACGCAGTGATCATGTGTTGAGGCTTTGCTGATAGCGAAAGACCAACCCGCGACTTTCAAGCCCATCCAGCAGGCTTATGCGCCCACCAAGGCTTGCTGCGGCTTCTGCTGCAATGGCAAGTCCCAGTCCGCTGCCTTCGCCTGTTGTTTCTGACAGCCGATAAAATGGATTGAACACGCGTTGTCGTTCCGCGACAGGGATGCCGGGGCCATTGTCGACGATCTCGATGATTGCATTAGTGTCATTCGCATAAAGCCTGAGGGTGACCTCGCCGCCTTCGGGAACATATTTCAATGCGTTATCCAGTGCATTTTTAAGTACTAGTCGCAGTGTTTCCGGCGCAGAAGTTAGCCTCAGCGGCTCAATCTCGTCGAGTCCCAAATCGATGCCTTTCGCCTCCGCCATCGGGAGGTATTCCGCAATCAGCTCTCGAGCCATTGTCGAGACATCGACTTCCTTTTTTTCTAACGGATCTGCTTGAGTTTTGGCAAGGTTTAAGAGTTGCTCCGTCAGTTGTCGTGCTCTTTCGATACCCGCCTGTAGCGGCAGAACGCGGTCACGCATGTTTTCCAGTGATCCGGCTTGTTTCAGATTTTGCACTTGTATTGATAGTGCGGTTAGCGGGCTGCGGAGTTCGTGGGCAGCATCGGCGATAAAGCGTCGCTGTTGAATCATCAAATCACTGACACGTTTGAGCAGATGATTGATGGCATGAACAAAGGGCGTTATTTCGTCCGGCACTCCCTCGTCTGAGAGGGGGCTAGGCCGATCCGCCGGTTGCGCATCCAGATGACTGGCCAGATTATTGACGGGCGCAAGTTCGCTGCGGACGATACGCACGATCAGCCACGCCATCAGGGGCAACAGCATCAGCAGGGGAATAAGTGTACGCAGGGCGCTGTGAATTGCAATTTCGTCACGCGTATCCGTCGATTGGGCCACCACGGTTGTCTTGCCAGAGAGGCTTCTCTGCACGAACAACCTGAGAGGTTCGCCGTCAGCCTCAAGCGTATGAAAGCCGGATGATAAATCGCCCGTAAGCCAAACGGGACGAGGATCGTCTGGTAAGCGAATCACGCTGATGCGTGATTCAGGATCACCCAAGGCGACCTCGGCACGATTTGGGCCCCGTGCATCTATCCGCGCAGAAATGCCGGTATTTCGTGTTGCCAGCAAAGCAGTCTGCCGCAGTATGTCGTCCTGGAACTCCTTCGCTTCGCCATAGGCCAGGATGAACGACGCAGCAGCTGCGACGAGGCCCGCAAGCAGGATAGCGCCGCCCAGCATCAACGTAAGCCGCCGTTGCAGGGAACGCTTCATTATGATTTCTCGACCATCCATCCAGCGCCGCGTACATTCTTGATGGTATCGGCACCCAGTTTCTTGCGCACGCCATGTATCAGAAAATCAACCGCATTGCTTTCCACTTCCTCGTTCCAGCCGTAAATTCGTTCTTCAAGTTCGGTCCGGGTGAAAATTCTCCCCGGCTGCAGCAGTAGCGCATGCAGCAAGGCAAATTCGCGGGCGCTTAGCCTCTCTGCTACATTGCCGCGTCGCACTTCGCGCGTTGCCGGGTCGAGGCTGATTATTCCGTTAGAAAGCATTGGCGCCGCTTGGCCACCATGGCGGCGGATGATTGCACGCAACCTGGCCAGCATCTCATGAACATCAAAGGGTTTCACCAGATAGTCATCTGCGCCGAGATCCAGTCCCTTGATTCGATCTTCCACGCCATCGCGGGCGGTGATGACAATGACCGGCACGGAGTTACCTGCCTGGCGCAGACGGCGCAGCACTTCCAATCCGTCGCGCTTGGGCAGGCCCAGATCAAGTAGCACGGCTTGGTGTTCACCGTACTCCAATGTGTTGTTTGCCGTAGCGCCGTCTTTTACCCAGTCCACGGCATAGGCAGCATCCTTGAGTGCGACAGATATCGCCTCGCCAATCATGGGGTCATCTTCTACGAGCAAAATACGCATCACTAATCGCTTATCCGAAATGGTTCATTGACGCGCCCAACCTCTTCGAATCAATCCGGCAAATAGCACTTGATAGAGGTGTAGCAGCAGGCGTGTTAAAGGTTCTATGAAACGATGTTCTTGCTGCGAGATCAGCCAGCTACTGCTCAAGGCGACAAGTACAGCACCAAGGATATCCAGTGGGAAATGAACGCCAAGATAAATGCGTGCCCAGGCCACCGGTAGGCCTAATAGAGCGAATGCCCATCCTGCGAAACTAGTTTTTCGATGTAGAAGCTGGCTAAATGCAAAAGCCCAGATAAAAGTCAGGTGGTCGCTGGGGAAGGAACTGTCTTGCACATGTGAGATGAATGTATGACCGATTCCCATTTCGAAAGGACGGGGGTGATACCAAAGCCAGCCAATGATCTGATTAATCAGCAGACCCGTAAAACCGGAAACAATGGCCACGATCAATTGTTGGCGGATGGTATGAGCTCCATATAGCCAGCCAAAGATCAACGCTACGGGAATGAGCCAAATCGGATATTCCGCTATAACACTAGCGATATAAATATTAATATCGGCGCTTCCTGGTGCAGCGTTGATGAGCAGAAAAAGTGCTTGATTGAAATGTTCCAAATGTGTTCCTTAATGAGGAAATTCAAGTATCTTCAGTGGCATCAGTGGTTCTTGGCCGCCGCTCGTTGTTTTGAAAACACAATGCAGATTACGATGAAAACCAGGAGTGCCATCGAAGCTGAATAGCGGCTTAATGCCAGACCACCCGCAGCTACTGGTTTGTCGAGAAAATCACCCACCACTGCACCTAGCGGGCGCGTCAGGATAAAGGCAGCCCAGAATAATAAAGTACGGGACAAACTCGTCCAGAAATAGGCCGCAACTATGAGTGCGAGCAAGGCACTGAATATCATTGCGCTACCAGCGTAGCCTAGCCCGGCCGTATCGGCGGTCCAGTCTCCCAGGGCTGTTCCCAGCGTTTGTGAAAACATGATTGTCACCCAGTAGAACATTTCCGCCTTGGAAGAGCTGACGGTCTCAACAGCTATCGAGCCGAGTGACCGATACCAGATCAACAATGAGGCCATCAATAACGCGAGCAATATGGAGGTCCCTCCGGCATAACCTATCCCTAGCGAGCGGTCAGCAAAGTCAGCAAGTGTCGTGCCGACAGTTGTTGTGGCGATGATGGTGGTCCAATACAAGAAGGGATGAAAGCTCTTTGCCCTGATTTGAGCAATCACGGCGACCAAAAAAATCGCGGAAAAAATAGCGGTCCCCAATAAATAGCCCAAGTTCATTGACATCGATACCGCATCGCCTGCAGTTTCACCCAGTGTCGTCGCGGCGATCTTGATGATCCAGAAGAGCAAGGTCACTTCTGGTACTTTGCTCAACGTGTTTGCGGAAGTATTGTTCATGGATTTTCTCTCTTTTTCACGGCTTATGCTGTTGTGGTGTTTATCAGCCGACCATAGAGCAGACAAGCGGTTTTATTGATCCGGCTAGATGAAGTTTGAAGTCGAGCATCATTCAGTGCACGGAGCCAACACGGAGCTTCGTTACTGTTCAGTTCAAACATATTCAGGCCGAAGCAATAAGTGCAGGTAAAACCTGGGACAGCGATACTGTCCCAGGTTTTGGTAATGGCTC
>WOYI010198752.1_pt1 | contig 32814 bp, 36 predicted proteins | sample 6423411 | NCBI WGS metagenome assembly WOYI01 (sample SAMN13441803, study PRJNA592873) | oil field metagenome | biome: oil field; feature: oil-well bore; material: oil-contaminated soil; isolation source: oil-contaminated soil from oil-well borehole | place: Germany: Wietze | collected 2016-10-18 ...
AGCACGCCGGCCAGCTCGGCTTCGTTGTTCATGCGCGCGAGCAGCCCCTTGGTGATGAACACGTAACCGCCCGGCGCGGCGAAAGCGTTGATGTCCGCATCGTCCAGCACGCCGAACTGCCACGGGATGTCGGGGCGTTCGGTCTGCAGCGCGATCCAGCGGCCGACGCGGTTCACATAGCGCTGCACTTCGGGGTTGTCGAGCAAGGGCGCGGCCCCCAGCAGGTTGCTGGCAATGCCGCTGCCCAGCTCGATCTCCTGCGGTTCGCTCACGTCCTCGTTGGCCTTCTTGATCTTCTGCACCGTCTTCACGGCTTTCTCCAGATCGAAGTTGCCGAAATCGAATGCCTGTGCCGGAACAGTCAGGCTCAATGCCATCAAGAGTATGAAACTCGCGTAGCGATTCGTTCGCCCCCTCTCCCTCCCGGGGAGGGTTGGGGAGGGGGAAACGGGCTTTGCAAATTTCATTGCAGGGGGTAGCGCTGCTGACAAGATTGTTAGTATGAGTGTTCTCATCGCTCACCTCCCGGCAGATAGTCGACCTGTTGCGCTTTCAGTTTTCCCGCCATGGCGAAACGTTTCGCCTCGGCCTTGCTGGCGGCGTACTGTTTGGATTCTTCCAGTCCCTGCGGGTTAGGCTTGGCGTTCTTCAGGTCTTCTTCCGACAGCCCGCGCACGCCGGTGGTGACGGTACCGCCGCCGCGTCCGGTCTGCGCCACGTTGAACAGCGAGCGCAGGCCGTTGTCGGCGCGGCGCTGCGTGGTGCCGCGTACCAGTTGCAGGCTGAGCATCTTCACCCAGCCGGTAGACTGGCCACTCTTCACTTGCGTCCATGAGGCGCGCCGCTGCAGCACTTGCACCTTGCTGCGTTCCGGCAAGGTCAGCAGGGTCTGCGCATCGCTGTAGGGCTTGGCCTTCATCTCGGTGCTGCGCAAGGTAATGGCCTCCTCGGCTGCGGCGCTGGCGACCAAGCCGAATGCCAGACAGGCTACGATCAATCTCTTCATGCCAACTCTCCTTTTCTGGACGGGGCGAACAGTTCCACTTCCTGCTCGCGCCCTTTCACCTTGAACGATCCGAACGACTGGAATTCGAAAGCATCCCCGCAGGCCTGCATGGTCTCGCGCGAGACGAGGATGCGCGACACGCCCTTGGTCAGGCCCTCGATGCGGCTGCCCAGGTTCACCGTGTCGCCGATGGCGGTGTATTCGCGGCGCTGCTCGCTGCCGATCAGGCCGACCACGGCCGGGCCGCTGTGGATGCCGATGCCTACGTCGAAGGTCGCGTCTTCTTCACCCAGTTCCTTTTTGAACTGCTGCAACACTTCGCCCATCTCCAGCGCGGCTTCCACCGCGTGTTTTGCATGATCGGAATCATCCAGCGGCGCGCCCCAGAAGGCCATGATGCAATCGCCGATGAACTTGTCCAGTGAGCCGCCGTGGCGGAACACCACCTCGACCTGCAGGCTGAAATAGCGGTTGAGCAGTTCCACCACCTGCTCCGGCGTGCGTTTCTCGGACAGCGTGGTGAAACCGCGGATGTCGGAAAACAGGATGGTGATCTGGCGGCTCTCGCCTTGGCGGCTGAGACCGCCGTGCGCCACCAGTTCCTGCACCACATGCGGATTGACGAAGCGGCTGAACAGTTGCACCGCCTGTTCGCGTGACTTGCGTTCGCGCAGATAGGCGCGCAGGGCAAAGGCGACATAGGCCAGCCAGGCCAGCAGCAGCGGCGACAGCACCGGCAACAACAGCAGGTTGCCGACCGCCAAGTATTCCGCCAGCAACAGCAACACGGTGACCAGCAGCATGCCCTGCCCCACTGTCAGCGCATTCATGCCGCGCATGAATGCGATGCTCAACACACCGATCAGCAACAGCGCGAGGCCACTCGGGAAGCCTTCATCGGCGCGGCGCATGGAGCGGCCGTTCTTCAGGTTGTCGATGGCAGTGGCCAGCATCTCCACACCGGGATAGAGGCTGGCCAGCGGCGTCACTCGCACATCGTGCATGCCGGTGGCGGCGGTGCCGATGATGACGATCTTGTCTTTCAGTTCGTCTGCCGGACGCTGACGCTGCTCACGACCGAAGTCGGCATACAGGTCGGCATAGGAGATATGTTTGAAGGCGCCCGGCTGGCCGCGCCAGGCGAGGATCATGTCTGCCTGCTGCGGCACGTCATAGCCCAAGTCTTGCGCAACGCGGGCGGGCAGCGAGGGGATGCGCCAGCCGTAGGCATCTGTGTAAAGCTGGTAGCGGCGACCGACGCCGTCCGCGTCTTCCTCGAAGTTGATGGTGCCGACGCGCCAATGTTCCGGGTCCAGCGCCAGCGGCGGCAGCATGGCGAGCTTCGCCTTGTCGTCCGCCTCTTCGCCGCGTTGCAGGCCAAGCATAGCTGCGATGTCGGTGACCGGCGCACCCTGCGCATCCATCGCAGCATCGCGCCGCACCATGGGGAAGTAGACATTGTTCAGACCTTGCAGCGACTGGTTAAAGGCCTCGTCACTATCGGGACGGAACGCATCGCGCTCGCTGAACAGGATGTCGAACACAATGGCTTTGGGTTGCTGCGCCGCGATACCCTGCAGCAGTTCGCCGTGGATGGCACGCGGCCAAGGCCAACGTCCGGCGTCGTTCTCCAGTTGCGCCAGACTGGTGTCGTCGATGTCGACGATGACGATGTCTGAATCGGGCGTCAGCGTCGCTGCCTGCATGCGCACGAAAGCATCGGAGAGTCGGTTCTCCAGCGGAGAAAGCGCATGCAGGAACAACAGCTCCAGCAAAGCGAGCAACATGAAAGCCAGCCCGATGTGTTGGGCGCTCTGTCTATCTGCGGTGCGGCGCGCGTTCTGCATGGCTTTATTCTGCCTGATTGCGCATGAAGTCAGCGACTTTCTGGAAGGCGTCCTTCAGTTCCTTGCGCAGCGCATCGTCCTCCACCACGTCGTCCAGCGCCTGCGACATGCACATCATCCACTGGTCGCGCTCGGCGTCGCCGACGGCGAATGGCAAATGGCGCTGGCGCAGACGCGGATGGCCGAACTTTTCCACATACAGTTGCGGCCCGCCCATCCAGCCGGCGAGGAACATGAACAGCTTCTCCTCCGAGCTCTTCAGGCTGATGTGGTGCATCTTGCGGATGCGGTGCGCCTCGGGCAGTTCGTCCATCAGTTGATAGAAACGCTGCACCAGCTCGCGTATCTTGGCCTCGCCGCCGATGCGCCGGTAATGGTCGTTCTGGGGTTCTGTCACTTGCATGTTCACTCCGTAAAGAATCTTGTGCTCAATTCTTGCAGACCGAGCATCTCCAGCATCTCGCTCAATCTTTGCGCCGCCTTCTGGCGCGGCAGGTCTTTGTGGCTGGCGATGATGAGCTCGTTCTTCATCGAATGCTCCCAGCCCACCAGTTCGGTCACCGTCACTTGATAACCGTGCGCTTCCAGTTGCAGGCAGCGCAGCACGTTGGTGGCATGGCTGCCGAATTCGCGCGTGTGGATGGGGTGACGCCACAGTTCGGTCAGCGTGTTCTTCAATGCGCTGCCCTTGTTCTTGCGCAACACCGCAGCGACTTCGGCCTGGCAGCACGGCACCAGCACGATGTGCTTGGCCTGCTTGGCGAGTGCGAACTTGATGGCGTCGTCGGTCGCGGTGTTGCAGGCATGCAGCGCGGTCACCACATCCACCTGCGCGGGCAATTGGTCCGAAGTGATGGAATCCGCCACCGACAGGTTGAGAAAGGACATACCGCCGAAGCCGAGATGCTGCGCCAGATCGCGCGAATGGGTGACCAGCTCTTCGCGCGTCTCGATGCCGTAGATATGCAAAGCATCTTTGAGCGCCTTGAAGAACAGGTCGTACAGGATGAAACCCAGATATGACTTGCCCGCACCGTGGTCGACCAGCGTCAAGGCCTGATGCCCATGTTTCACTTCCTGCAACAACGGTTCGATGAACTGGTACAGGTGATATACCTGCTTCAGCTTGCGCCGCGAATCCTGGTTCATCTTGCCGTCGCGCGTGAGGATGTGCAGCGCCTTCAGCAGTTCGACGGACTGGCCGGGGCGGATCTCGGGATACTCGGGGGTTTGTGTTTTCTTCATGCGCTTCATTTTCCTGTATTTCTGAATCTATGCAACGGCGATAGCGCTTGCAGCAATGCCTGCGGCAGCGGCGGCACAGTCCCGCACATCTGCGCGGCGATGATCTCGGCCGATATGCCTGCCGTGAGCAGGCCGCGCGTGCCGTGCGCCAAGCTGCAATACAAGCCCGGTGCCACCTCGCCCACCAGCGGCGTCGCACCTGGCACGGAACAGCGCACAGCGGCGCGCCCGCTCACAGGCTGCGTATCGCCCAATGACTGCCATAGCGTTGGCATGTGCGCGGACAGCCTGGCGATATTCTCGGCATGATCGACCTCGCGGATATCCGTCCCGTCATCGTCGAACGATGAAGTCGCCCCTGCCACATGCATGCCGTCCTGCGCGGGCGCGCAATAACCCTCGGCACACAGCACCGCATTCAATTGCGCACTTGCTTCGGTTGCGGGCAGTACGCTGATCTGGCCGCGCACCGGCTGCAAGGTGAATGCGGTGAACTGCGCCAGTTGCTTCGCCTGATGCGCGGCGCACACCACGGCCTGCTCCGCCTCGACGGCGAAACCTGCCCCGCTGGCGCTCCAACCCCTTGCGGTGCGTTCCAGTGCAGTGACTTCGCTATCCAGTCGCACAGTGATGTTCTGGTGCTGCACCAGTCCGGCACAGACCTCGGGCGGCACTACCCAGCCACCTGCGGGAAACCACAAGCCGCCGTGTGCCATCTCCATGCCTGTCAATTGCGATGCCTGCGCCGCATCTACCGCTTGCAGCAAGTGCGGCGGCCATTCCTGCGCGGAAAGTTTGTCTATGCGCTTGGCTTCGGATTCGGTGGCGGCCAGTTGCAGCAAGCCGCATTCGGCACGCTGCACATCGTCCACCGGCATCACTTCATCCAGCAAGGCCAGTGCGTGACCGTAGGCCGCCAGCACGAAACGATGCAGCGCGCTCATGCCTGCACCGAAGCGTGCATGCAGGATGCCGCGCGGATTGCCGGAGGCGGCACTGGCGAGTTGCGCGGCCGATTCGATCAGCGTGACCTGTATGCCGCGTTGCGCCAAAGCATGTGCCGTGGTGCAACCGGCGAGGCCGCCGCCGATGACGAGCGCGGTACGCGGTACCCGCCTTTCGATACGTCCGCTCTGCGGGAGATTCGGGGCGAGCCGGCCTTGTGTCATCTCCCACTTGCGGCCATAACCCGGTACGCGCTTCACCTCGAACCCTGTCGCCTGCAGACTGCGTCGCACCCAGCCTGTGCTGGTATAGGTGGCCAGCGTCGTCCCCTCATGCGAGGCGCGGGCGACGGCGGCCAGCACGGCTTCGCTCCACATCTCGGGATTCCTCGCGGGCGCGAAGCCGTCGAGGAACCATGCGTCCACGCTAGCGGGCTGAAGTTGCGGCAAGGCTTGCGCCACATCTTCCATCGCCAGCGTCAGACGGATGCGTCCGTCGGCGAAATGCCAGCGGTTCCAGCCCGGCACGCGGCGTTTCCAACGAGCAAGCAAAGCCTTCGCTTCGGCAGCCAGCTCCGGCCACAAAGCCAGCGCTGCTTGAAGCTCATCGTCGTAGATGGGGAATCTTTCGGTGCTGAAGAAATCCAGACTGGCCCCGGGCGGCGCGCTCTGTTCGAACAACCGCCAGGCGCAGAGGAAATTCAGCCCGGTGCCGAAACCGGTCTCGCCGATGCAAAAGCTGTCGCCGTCGCGCAGCGCCGCGAAACGATGCGCCAGATCGTTGCCTTGCAGGAACACATGGCGCTTCTCTTCCATACCGGATTCGGCAGAGAAATACACATCGCCGAAACGGGATGAGAAAGGTTGGCCGTCTTTCCAGGCAAGCATGCTGTGATCGGCGGGGAGTCGCCTGTAGGGATTCCGGAACTTGGGCGGCGGATTATACGCGGCGGCAGGAGATGCCGGTCTAAGCCATCCTGGACAGACTGGCGAAGAAGATACTGTCAAAGCGGCGGCCAAGATGGTGCTTCAATCGTTCGTGTCCGTCGCCTTCGAAGCGGGAGAATTCGATCTCGGTCAAAAAATCCCCCTCATGCGCCACAGTGATCAGACTGCGCCCCACCAGCTTGACCAGGGCATGGTCACCGCCCTGATCCAGCGGCGGGATCTTCAGCATGATCGCCACGTCCTTCCCGCTGCAGATGTGGTGGTCGCTACGGATGCGCATGGTGCAGGAAGAGATATCGTGGACGAAACCTTCTCGTATGGTGATCGGCTTGCCTTGTTTCTTGCAATCACAGATGAACCGGACCGGCCAGTTTGCTGGATAGCGGGTTACATGCGCTTCTTTCATCGCGATTCTCCAATGCGGCTTTACACGGAATTCAGGTCGGTTGAAGTATCCGCCGTGAAGATATCGCGTCAATATGCCGAACAGCCTATATAAATTTGCGGGGATATAGACGGCGGCCTATATATCCACCACTACGGGCTATACCTTGCGCAAACATCGCGCGAAGGACTCAATGACCTCCTTTGCCGTACAATCTCACGTGTTCAACGTTAATTGCTTCACGCGCATGGTCCCGTCGCATTCGAATCCTATGAGCAAGCAAACCCTGGAACGCATACTGCAATCACAAGGCTTCGGCACCCGCAAATGGTGCGTCGGCCTGCTCGCCGCAGGAGAGGTATCGCTGAACGGCGAGGTCATCACAGATGACCGGGCCAAGTTCGAGACAGACGGGCTGGAATTCAGCGTGTACGGCGAGCCCTGGTTGTACCGCGAGCATGTGTACATCGCGCTGCACAAACCCGCCGACTACGAATGTTCGCGCAAACCGTCACACCATCCCGGCGTGCTTTCCCTGTTGCCGGAACAATTCTCCAATCGCGACGTACAGCCTGTGGGCCGTTTGGATCACGACAGCACCGGCCTGCTGCTGATGTCGGACGACGGCTCGTTCATCCACAAACAGTCTTCACCCAAGCACCATGTGCCCAAGGTGTATGTCGCCACCACACACGAACCGGTGACGCCGCAACTGGTGGAGCATCTGTTAAAGGGGGTGAATCTGAACGACGAGCCTTCGCCGCTGGCTGCGGTATTGTGCGAACAGCTTGGCGAACAGCAACTGAAGATCGTGCTGGAACAGGGCAAATACCATCAGGTAAAACGCATGCTGGCCGCCGTCGGCAACCATTGCACGGCGTTGTGCCGCACGCAGATCGGCGGGCTGACGCTGGACGCGCTGGGGCTGGCGGAGGGGGAATGGCGCTATCTGAATGCCGGCGAACTGGCCATGCTCAAACCGCTTGAATAAGGGCTGAGCATCATTGCGCCCGACTTTGTATCGCCATGTCGAAGGCGCATAATACCCGCCAGCAGCTTCGCAGATTCCTTCAAACAAGATGCAACTTTCTATCCGTCCCGGCTCTGCAGTGATGGAAACGGAACATCTGAAAGTTGCGGTGCAGTCCGATTCAACCTCGGTGAGCTGGCACAAATCGTTCTAAAGCGGGACGAATTGCGGGCGGTGCATCTCCGGCATAGCGATGGCGTTCAGTCTGTGTATCGGCAGTACGTCTCGCGCACGAACAGGATCGCGACCAGTCCCGTCAGCGAAAATCCCAGCATGATGCCCATGCCTGCCTGATAGTCGGACAGCCCCAGCGGCAGCTCGCTGCCCGCATGGGCACGGTCGATGGCCCAGCCCACCAGCGGTTGCATGATGGCGGTGCCGAGGAAGCCCCCCACGTTGACCACACTGGTCGCCATGCCCGACAGTGCGGGCGGATTCACTTCCTTGGCGCAGGCCCAACTCAGCGTAAAGCTCGGCGCACTCAAACCCATCGCCAGAAACAGAAAATAGCTCAGCGTGCCGCTCATCTGCGCGCCGCTCCAAAGTATCACCCAGCACAAGCAATACACCAGCGCCCCGACGAACATCACCGGCTTGCGTCTGCCCATGCGATCCGACAGCGTGCCGATGAAGAATGCGCCGATGGCGAAACCCACCAGCAGCAAGGTCGTGTGGTCGGTCGCCACGGCGCGATCCATGCCGTACACATCGCGCAGGAAAGGCACGGCCCACAATCCGCCGAAGGCGAACAGCGTGCCGGCGATACCCATATTCACCCACAGTCCGGGCCAGGTGGCGCGGTTCTTCACCACCACCAGCAAGCCGTCATACCAGTGCCCTTCATGCGCGGGATGCGATGCCTTGCCGTCCAGTTCGCGCAGGCTGGGCAGCCCTGCTTCGCCGGGATGGTTGCGCACATACCACCATGCCAATGCTGCCAGCACCAGTGAAATCACGCCGACCGCGACGAACACCGTACGCCAGGAGACGAAGCCCAGCGCCCATGCCAAGGGTGCCGCAGCCAGCACGGAACCCAGATTGCCGAGCATGATGGTGGCGCCGGTCGCCGTGCCGAAATGGCGGTCATGGAACCACACGGCATTCAGTTTGAGCATGCAGATGAACGCGACCGACACACCGAGGCCGACCAGCAGGCGTCCGGCGGAGGCCATCGCCAGCGTGTCCGCCATACCGAACATGATCGAACCGATACCCGCGATGACGCCGCCGATGGCGACCACACGGCGCGGCCCCAGCGTGTCGGCGAGGATGCCGGCGGGGATCTGCATCACGGTGTAGACGTAGAAATACGTCGCGGCCAGTCCGCCCAAAGAGGCACCCGTCGTATTGAAGGCGAGTTGCAGATCGGACGAGATCACCGCCGGTGCGAAGCGATGGAAGAACGACAGCACATAAGCCAGGCCGACGATGGCGAACGCCGTCCAGCGCAGGCGCACCAACCGGGCCGATTGATGGATATTCAGCATATTGGTTTAAGCGATTTTATTTACAAACAGTGTCTGCGACGGGTAGGCAAATTCGATGCTTTCTTTTTCAAACGCGTCGAAGATCGCCAGATTGATGGCCTGCTGGACATCCATGTACTTGGTGTAATCGGCACCGATCACGTAATACACGAACTCGAAATTCAGGCTGAAGTCACCGTAGTTGGCAAAATGCCCGCGGTCGAATTCGGCATCCTGCTGCGCCACGATGATGTCCTTGACCAGTTGCGGGATGCGTTTCAGTTTCTCCGATGGCGTCTGGTAGGTCACGCCGAGTTTGAACACGATGCGGCGCTTTTCCATTTTTTTGAAATTGTGCACGCGCGAGTTGGTCAGGTCGGTGTTGGAAAAAACCAGTTGTTCTCCACCCAGTGCGCGCAGGCGCGTGGTCTTGATGCCGACTTGTTCCACCACGCCCATCTTGTCGCCCACCACGATGAAATCGCCCACCGCGAACGGCTTGTCGAAGAAGATCACGAAGTAACTGAAAAGATCGCCCAACACCGCCTGCGCCGCCAGCGCCACCGCGATACCGCCGATGCCAAGGCCGGCCACCACCGCCGATATCTTCACGCCCAGGTTGTCGAGCAGGAACATCAGTGCCAGCACCCAGATCACGAAATTGAGCAGCCCGCCTATCCCCTTGAGTTGTTTTTCCCCGTCCTCCGAACCCGAGGTGACTTTGAAATAACTGCGCAAAAGATGGTGTACCGCCGCAGTCAGGGCGCGTACCGCCAGGATGGTGATCAGCACAACGGCGGCAATATTGAAACCGCGCTCGAATTCCTTGCTCAGGTGCAGCGTATGCACGGAGGCGTACAACACGCCGAGATACATGAGGGGAACCAGCGTGCGCCCGATCATTTTGACCAGCAGATCGTCGATATTGGTAACGGACACCTCGGCCAGTTGCTTCATGCGCGCGAGGATATAGCGCTTGAATACATAGATGGCAGCCATGCCTCCCGACAGGATGGCGAGCGAGGTGAGGTAATCCAGCACGGTATTGCCGAAATATGAATGTTCTAGCATGAGTTTCAGTCTTCCTTTGTTTTGGATCCGGCAGAGTCCCCGGTCGCGCCGCGCAATACGCTATGCTTACGCCCCCGCGCATTGTGCCGCAATGCACCGTAACAGGAAAATACATGGCAATCAAAGCGACCGTATTCAAAGCCAATCTGCAGATCGCGGATATGGAGCGACATTATTACCAGGACCACGCGCTCACGCTGGCGCAGCACCCCTCCGAGACCGAAGAAAGACTTATGGTGCGCCTGCTGGCATTCGCCCTGCATGCGCACGAGCATCTGGAATTCGGACAGGGCATGACCGACGAAGACGCGGCCGACCTGTGGCAGAAAGACCTGACCGGCAGCATCGAACTATGGATAGACGTCGGCATTCCCGACGAGAAGCTGATCCGCAAAGCCTGCGGTCGTGCCCTGCAAGTGGTGGTTTATTGCTACGGCGGGCGCGTGGCCGATATGTGGTTCGCGCAGCACCGCGCGCAGTTCGAGCGCCAGAAGAACCTCGCCATCATCAATCTGCCGCCCGAGAGCACGCGCGAACTGCCCAAGCTGGTGCAGCGCACCATGAATCTGCAATGCACCATACAGGATGGTCAGGTGTGGCTGAGCGACGGCGAACACAGCGTGGAGATCGAGCGCATCAAGCTGCGCTGATGCGCGCGCAGATCAGGCTGTAGCGGTCGCTTTTTCGATCAGCGGTTGCAACTCGCCCTGCTCGAACATGGCCAGCATGATGTCGGAACCGCCGATCAGCTCGCCGTTGATATAGAGCTGCGGGAAGGTGGGGAAGTCGGCGTAGAACTTCAGGTAGTTCCAGGACACCGGGTCTTCCAGCACGTTGACGGCCACATAGTTGGTCACGCCCGCCGCCTTCAGCACCTGCGCGGCGCGGCCGGAAAAACCGCATTGCGGGAATTGCGGCGTGCCTTTCATGTACAGCACGACGGGGTTCTCGGTCACCGTCTTGCGGATGATGTCCAGCGCGATCTCTTTTTCGTCCATTGCTATTTCCTTATTGGTTGTTGGCCCACTGCGCGGGCGTCATGGTCTTCATCGACAGGGCGTGAATCTTCTCCATCTTGCCGCCCAGCACCTGATACACCAGCTTGTGCTGTTGCAGCATGCCCTTGCCTTCAAAATCCTTGCTCACGATCACCGCCTCGAAATGGCGACCGTCGCCTTCGACCTGGATGTGTTCACAGGGCAGGCCCTGCAGGATGAAATCCCTGACGTTATCGGGTGTGACTTTCATTGATATTCCTCAGACGCAGCCGGTCGGCTTGGGCATGCCGCCGTATTTGGTGATCGGCTTCATGGGGCCGGTCATCCACAAGTCGAACACGTCTTTCTGGTCTTCTTCGATGTACTTGGCGAATTTGCGGATCGGCGGCACCGAGGTGAATTCCTCGTAATACGCGCGCGCCTTCATGATCTGCTGCCACTTCTTTTCGTTCAGCTCATAGCCGTCCGCCTCCGCCATGGCACGGCCGATCTCCTCGCTCCAATTGTTCATATCTACAAGATATCCGTCACCGTCACGTTCTGGTAATTGCATGGTCTGCCCCTCTCTGGTGAAAAAGTGCAGTCATTTAACCCAACCTGAGTAAATTAGTCAATTACTCCTATTGGGGGGATGGAGGCTGATCACCCGCAACGGAATCAGTGACGGGTCAGTTCCACCAGTTTGGCATCCTCAACGCGGATGTGGTGGATCAACCAGTCGCGCAAATAAGTTAGCACGTCGAACTGGGCGACCAGCGGGTTGGCATGCAGTTCTTCGTAGAATTCCGCAATCTTCTCTTCAAAGGCATGATGCTGGTGCAATTGGCGATCAATGCCGGAAAATGCGTAGTGAATCATCATCTGCTCTTCCGAACGGAAGTGGATCTTGGCATAGGCATCCAATGATTTGATCAGCCGCGCCACTTCACGCGCACCGCGTTTTCGGATCACCACCTGATACAGGTCGTTGATCAGATCGAACAGATAACGGTGATGCTCGTCGATGACATCGATCCCCACACTCAGGCTGTCGTCCCAAGGCATCCATTCGTTCTCGCGATGACGGATAGGAGGCAGGGTCAGCACTTGTTTGGGGTCGATGATATCGTCGCGGTACAACTCGCGGATGCGCAGGATCTCGGGCATCGAGGCATCGAAGGCGCGCACCACTTCCGGATCGAAATGCTTGCCCACTTCGCTCATCACCCAGTCATGCGCCTGTTCCACCGTCCAGGGATCCTTGTAGGGACGGGTAGAAGTGAGCGCATCGAACACGTCGGCCACGGCGCAGATACGCGCCAGCAGGGGTATCTCGTCGCCCTTCATGCCGCCGGGGTAGCCTTTGCCATCCCAGCGTTCGTGATGACAACCGGCGATATCGCGCGCCGCCTTGATCAGTTCGTCCTTGCCTTCGAGGATGGTGACGCCGATATTGGTGTGCGTCTTCATCACCTCGAATTCTTCGTCGGTCAGCTTGCCCGGCTTGAGCAGCACCGCATCGGCGATGCCGATCTTGCCCACATCGTGCATGGGTGCCGCGATGTACAGCAGGTCGCGCTGTTCCTCGGGCAGATGCATGGCCCGGGCAATGGATTGCGCATAGTTGGTCATGCGCATGATGTGCCAGCCGGTCTCGTTGTCGCGGTATTCGGAGGCCACGCCCAGACTGCGGATAGCATCCGCACGGGCTTCTTCCAGTTCCAGCTCGCGTATGCGCAAGGTCTCCATCGACAAGGTGCGCTGCACAAGACCGGACAGGGCGCGCGACAGATCGTTGAAGAAATCCTCATAGACCTCGCACAACTCGTATCCCATCGGCACGAACATGGCCACGTAGCCGATGTAACGGCCCTCGACGCGCAACGGCAGCAGCATGATGCGGGTATGGACGATGCCGCCGGCAGCGGGATCCTCGCAGGAGAACTGTTTTGTATGGCAGCGTTCGACTGCACCGGGTTCGGGTAGTTTGAGGACCTCCCAATCCAGCGTGTTGTCCCATGCGGGCGGCATGCCGAACTGCGCGACCTGGAAATACTTTCCCCTGGGGTTAAGCAACAGGATCGCACCACGTGACTCCACAGGAATATCGCGATATTCTTTCAGCAGAATGAACAGATGCTCCAGCAGGTTGTCCAGGTCGCCTGAATCATTGCCAGACATCGTCAACTCAAAGACCAGCTTGCTTATCGCCAGCTTTTCCTGACCGCGTCCCATCTACTTCCGTCCCCCTTCTCTATGCCCGATCTATTTGTGTATCTGCTGCCTTTCGCCGAACTGCCCGCATTAGGACACATTTCATTCTGGGAGACAATTCCAGTTCGCACTTTTTCGTAATATTTTTTCCTCACGAATATATCCGCCTGAAAACGAGGTGACCGGCATCGGATTATCAGGTGATAATCGGGCAACGGCACCGCTGAACGAAACCACCGAAAAGGAATCCATCATGCCCCATACCCAACTGAATCAAGAGGCTCTGGATCAACTCTTCCTGGCCGCACACACCCACAACGCCTGGACCGACAGGCCTGTAACGGACGGGCTGTTGCACCGGCTCTACGACACCTTGCGCATGGGCCCGACTTCGGCCAACTCCTGCCCGGCGCGCATCGTGTTCGTAAAATCGAATGACGCAAAAGAAAAATTGCTGCCGGCACTTATGGAAGGCAACCGCGCCAAGGTCATGGCCGCTCCCGTCACGGCCATCATCGGCTACGACCTGCACTTCTACGACAAACTGGGCAAGCTGTTCCCCAACGCGCCGGATGCGCCGAGCTGGTTCAACGGGGACGAGAAGACCGCCTTCACCAACGCTTTCCGCAACGGCACTTTGCAGGGCGCTTACCTGATCATCGCGGCGCGCGCACTGGGCCTCGATTGCGGACCGATGTCCGGCTTCGACAACGCCAAGGTGGACGAGCTGTTCTTTGCGGGAACGAGTGTGCGGTCGAACTTCATCTGCAGCCTCGGCTACGGCGACCCCAAAGGGGGCTATCCGCGCAATCCGAGACTGAGTTTCTGGGAAGCCTGCCGCATCGAGTAAGATGACACCCCTGAAATAAAAAAGCCGCGATCAGGACGCTCGCGGCTTTGCTTCGTATCGATCAGACGTGCATCCGGTTCAGTTGCTTGGCGACCACATCGTGATTCAGCCACAGCACAGGACCGGACGGATTGGATGTCTCATGAAACATCAGCGGGCCTGTGCCTTCCAGCACCAGCGCGCTCAACACATCGGTCACCAATGCGTCGCGCGTCTTGTGCATCTTGGTGATGGCTTCCGACGTGCCAATCATTACATCCGCCAATTCGGCGGTATTGTCCATCGGCCAAGCTTCAAAATTGCGGAAGTGCTTCATCACTGCGCTGTCGTTGTAGGCGTCGATGGTGTCCAGCAGATTCTCCAGCGATTCGCCTTCCTGCAACACCTCGCGGCAGGCTTGCCATTGCGTCTCGGCCCAGGCACCGCCGCCTTCCTGCTTCAAGGCTTTCAGCAGCGGGAACAGCGACAACTCCACGCCGACGAAGATGTCGGAGGAATTGGTGCGGATCTCGGGGCAGTTGTACACCGTCGCCTTGATGCCCTGCGCCCAGGCCGCTTCCGCGTGCTGCTCCAGACGCATCTTGGCGCGGCCCTGCGTGTAGTTGGTATAGGTCTGCCATTCGTACTTGCCGCCGATCAGGATCTCGGTACCGTGGTAACCGTAAGCGGTGTAACGCACCTGCACGCCGGTCTTTTCCAGACGCGCGCGGATAGCGGCGCTACCATCGATCAAATACTGGAAAGTATTGGCCGTGACTTCGTCGAAATTCATCAGGATCAGCTTGCCCAGATCACTGTTGACCAGCGCGCTGGACGGCATGAAACGCTCGCCGCGTCCCTTGTAGATGCGGTTGGCGATGGCGAGGAACACCTTCACCTTGGGGATGCCGCCGGCCATGGTGTGCGCGAAGAAGGCATTGGCACCATCCGGGATCATGCCGTCCAGCTCGGCCATCGCTTTGGCGACCGAATCCTTGAAACGCCGCACACCGGCCGCACGGCAGCGCTCGATCTGCGCCCAGTCCAGCTTGTCTGTCTGCCAGCTCTTGAGCGACATATCGGAGAGCAGATCGGTCGGGGTCGGCTCACCGGCCGGCGCATCCAGATCGAAACCGGCCATCAGCGGCACGTTGATGATGCGCCCGCCCAGATTCTGTTCGGCAGTCGCCAGCTCTTCCGCAGTCAAAGCACGCAGCGCGTTGTTCTCGTCGCGCCGTCCCACCGTGACACCGACGATGGTCATGCCGACTTTGCGCGCTTCGTTGATCAGACCGTTGGCATACCCCCGCCCGAACAGCTCACCGAACAACACAAAGACATCGCCTTTGCGGAAGATGTTGGACTGCGGAACGTTGCGTAAAGGGATCGGTGCTTTCATACAATGGACTCCGTTTAATGTTTTGTAGCAAGACGAGCCGGCAGGCCGCTCGCAAGCGTGTAATTGTACAGCAGAAGATGCCAAAACGGCTCGCCTTGGATACCTGCATCCCGCCGCGACGTTCAATCCGGCAGCGTAACGGCGGCGACAGCTGACATCTTGTCTATATCGAACTGCAATTCGCAAAATCCATCCAGATCGTTCAGCGGCGTCGGGTCATCTGCACAACTACAGTCGGCGATTACGCTCTTGAAAAATATCCCGACCCGCGCGCGGATGACGGGGCCCGCATCGTCGATGCGTTTGATAATCACACTGAACCGTGGAAGAACACGATGGCCGCGCCCCAGCACAGCCCCTGCAACACGCTGCAGCACGATCTGCCAGTTGCGCGCGACCGGGATGCGCGCATGCGGCAACGGCTGTTGCAACCAGCGGCCGGAGAGCACATAGGTGATACCGTCGGACAGGCTGTTGAGCAGCAGCCAGCCGAGCAGCCAGAACCAGGGCGTGGTTTCCCACGCCAGCCAGGCGATGTACAGCGTGCTAGCGGTGCCATCAGCGAAGCCAGACGCGCGCGCTCCAGCAGCGTCCGGAAACACAATACTTCTACTTCTTCCCCATCTTCCGGAGAGAGACTTTCCGTCCACTGTTCTTGCATTTCCCCTCCAGACGGCCCGAGTCCAATTCCCCGGGGCGCGTTTTGCCAGAAACCCTTCCATACGCACCGCTTTAAGGGATGGTCCTTCAGGAGTACCATGTGCTTGCCAATCGGTCATTTCCCGATCCGGGTTCGGGGGAGAAGAAAATGGATCCCATCAGCAACATCAATCCCAATCTCTATCTGGCCAGCATCCTCGCCAATGATGCAGTCACGCCATCCTACGACTTGCTGACGGTCGAACTGAGCCTTTCCACTCCGGGTATCTTCAACAACAGTTCCACCTATGTCGGCATCTCAACCAGAGGGCAGTTACTGTCGGCGGTCGTGCTGTTCCAGAATACGCTGCGGCTGGGTGCCGCCGCAGAACCGGATATCGAAAGCCTGACCGGCACGGCGCAAAGACTGGTTGATAGCTTCAACCACCTGCAATTGGGTGTCGCCGATCTCAGTGTGCCGAACGGCTTTCCGGCCACCGGTATCACGGCTGCATCGAGTCTGACCCAGCCACTCAATGTGCAGGCCCAGGCGAACTATGCCAACGGCGATTCAGCGCTGACGCAACTATCCCAACTGGGCATCACCTTCCAGGCTCCCGTATTTCCCGGCGCAACCGCCAGCCTGAGTCTGGACCAGGACACACTGCAGGCCGCTTTCGAAAGCGATGCCGCCGGTGCGGCTGCCCTGTTATCCAAAGCCACCAGCGCATTCAGCGACGTGGCGGGCAGGTTCATCAGTCAATCGGGCAGTCAGTACGCATCACTCGACGCACTGCTACAATCCACGTCGGATTACTCGCTACTGTTCAACACCCCGCAGCGGCAAAGCTTCGACGACTTGTTCAGCCTGATATCCAGCCAGCCTCAGTCCGGCAACAGGAATTGGGGCAGCGTGTTCTCCGCCATCAACGAATACAACCTGGTCTCGCAACTGTTCGGTTAAGCGACCGGCTTGGCCAAAGCCCGCAACACCGCCTGCAACAGCGTCCAGCAGTGTCCGACCGACGCGATCTCCACCCTCTCGCCCGGCGCATGCGCGCCGCGAATATCCGGCCCGAACGAGATCATGTCCAACTGTGGATGGCTGGCCGCGAGCAAGCCGCATTCCAGTCCGGCATGGATCACCTGCAACGAAGCCGGTGCGCCGAACTGTGCCTCGTACACCTGCTTACACAAAGCCAGCAGCGGCGAAGCCGGATTCGGCATCCAGCCCGGATAGGCACCGTCCTTCCAGGCGCGCAAGCCATAGCCGGCAGCGAACGACACTAGCTTGTCAGCCAGCACATCCGCGCGTGCATCCAGCAGGGAACGTACTTTGAAGGTCGCCTTGCTCTCACCTTGCGTCAGCTTGACCACTCCAAGATTGCTCGACGTATCGGTTACATCAGGGAAATCGCTGCTGATGCGCGACACGCCGTTGACCGCGTTATCGAGGAAGCCGAGCAGGCGGTCCCGCTCTGCCATGGTCACCGCCTGCCCCACCGGCAGATCATCCAACTCATAACGAAAGGCGATACCCGCATCCACATCCGCGAAGCGGTGCTGCCATGAAGTCAGACGATGCTCCACCCATTCATCGATGCCGGATACCGCAGCGATGGGCACCGCACAGATCGCGAACGCCTCGCGCGGAATGGCATTGCGCGCACTGCCGCCCTGCATCTCGATCAGGCGCACATCGGTATGCGCGGCCAGATCGCGCAACGCTTCGGCCAGCAGCTTGATGGCATTGCCGCGCCCGAGATGGATGTCGATACCGGAATGGCCGCCGCGCAAGCCGGACACATCGAAACGCAGCACCGCGTAGTCCGGCGGCAGCGCTTCCATCTCACTGATGTGGCGCACTTCGACATCCACCCCGCCCGCGCAGCCCAGATAGAAATGCCCCCATTCCTCCGTATCCAGATTGATGAGCGACTTGCCCTGCAAGGTGCCGGGTGCCAGACCGCGCGCGCCGTCCATGCCCGACTCTTCATTGATGGTCAGCAACACTTCCAGCGCCGGATGCGCCAGCCCCTGCGCCTCCAGCGCGGCCAGTGCCAGCGCCACACCGATGCCGTTGTCCGCGCCCAGGGTGGTGTTCTCCGCCACCACCCAGCCGTCTCGCAGCACGGTCCGGATGGCATCGCGCTCGAAATCGTGCACCGTGCCCGCGTTGGCTTGGCACACCATGTCGAGATGGCCTTGCAGGATCACGCCCGGCGCGGACTCGCAACCGGGGCTGGCCGGTTTGTGCAGGATGAGGTTGCCGACCGCATCCTCGAAATGCGCGATGCCGTGCGCATCGGCCCATGCGGCCAGATTTTGCTTGAGCGCCGCTTCGTGATACGACGGGCGCGGGATCGCGCACAAATTCGCAAAGTGCGACCAGACCAAAGTCGGCTGCAAGCTGCTCAAGTTGGATGTTGTTTCTTTCATATTCATCGATCTCCAAACAGCTTCTGCCACCAGCGGCGACGGTTTCCCGGCAGCGGTGCGACGTCTACGACAAGCGACGGCGGCATGCGGCTCAGCATCCAGCGCGGCGGCACCGGCGTGCTGCTGCAGGAACTGCCGATGCTGGACGGATCGTGGATCTTGATGAATGCGGGTTGCTCGATATCATCGGCATAGACGATGCCGCAGTGCGTGCAGTCATGTTCGCGCCGCAACAGCGCATCCACTTCCGTGATGAAATTGTGCAGCGCCTCGACTGCCATCGTCTGCGGCACAGGTACCTCGCCGACCATGCTGATGTACCAGCCTTCCGGTTGCGCGCGCACCGACGCCCACAATGCATCCAGATCGGACCAGTGCAGCATGCCGCGGAACGGTCCTTTCAATCTATCCTGGAATTCACGACTCATGTTTTCCCCTTTGAAGCGCCCCGGACCTGTTTCTTCTCGAACTCGGCATCACAGACTACCCCATACTGGCGTTGGAGCGAACGACCCGGTTGCGACCGGCCTGCTTGGCCTGATACATCGCGCTATCTGCTTCCAGCAACAGGCCTTTCAATTCGCGCGAACCGATCGTCGTGCAACAGGTGAAGCCGATACTCACCGTGATGGAAATCTCGCCTTTCTCGGTTTTGAGCGGTGTAGTCGCCAGTATCTCGCGCAACGACTCGGCCAGCACCTGCGCGCCCTTGGACTCGGTATCCGGCGCGATCACACAGAATTCCTCGCCGCCATAGCGCCCCAACATATCGCCGGCACGCAGGCGTTTCTCCATCAAGGCGGCAGCCTGACGCAACACCTCATCACCGGCCGGATGGCCGTAGGTATCGTTGATGCGTTTGAAGTGATCGATATCGATCATCAGCAATGACATCGGCAGACCACTGCGTTGCGCCCGCATCACCCCCGCCTGATACATCAGGGCGCGGCGGTTCGGCACGCCGGTCAAACTGTCGGTCATGGCCATGTGCATGTTCTCGCGGTCCGTGCGCTCCTTGATCAGCAGCACGAACCCGACCGAACCGAGCAAAGCAGTCGCCATCACGGAAGCGAATGTAATGACCTGCACCCAATGCATGGCGACATGGTTCTGCGGCTGGGCAAAGTCGACCATGCCGGACAAAGCCGCCACTGCGCGCATGCCCAACACCGCCAGGATCATGAGCGCACCGCCCAACAACAAGCGCCATGCGCGGCCCTTGCGCATTTCCGCATCCGACCACAGCGCCCGCACGATCAACACCACCTGAAACGCATAGATCAGGCCGCACCAGACAAAGCGTCCCGCAATATCCTCGATCAGCAAACCGGTCGTGATCAGCATCAGCACAAGCGGCACGAAGAATTTCCAGGGCGCGAACTTGCGCCGCTGGAATTCGTAGATAGCCGCCAGAATCAAAGCATGGGAAGCCACCATGAACATATTGGCGGCAACGATGGATAACTCATCCGGGATCGCGCCGCGCGCGGCGACCAGCAACCACGTGAGCGTTTCGAGCAATATTGCCGATGCCCACTTGTTCAGACCCTGTGCCTGCCCTTTGGCCGGGGAGGCGACGAACAGGCTCAAAACCATGAATGCATTGATCAGAATCAAAGAAAACAACAGGGTACGGGGATCGAGAAGCATGGGAAATTACAGTTGCAAATGAAGGGAAAAGCCTGAGCGGGCGCGAAGGATAGGCGGCCAAGTGACCGGGGTCAAACTTTCGCCCCGTTACTCCACACCAAAATTAGGGATTTGCAGGCATGCATCAACGTTGCATCTCGCCCAATTGCTTCAGCAACCGAGATGCGTCTTGCGACACTTCCACTTGCGGCTGCGGCCCTACCACCCAATCCACCAGTTCTCCCGAGCCCCAGGCAACCAGATAGGCCAGCACGAACACCGCCAGACCGCGCGTCATACCTTTGGGGATGCCTTGCTCATTGAGCCAGCGATTGAAATACCACACCGCCACGAAAAACACGATGGTGGAGATCACGATATTCCATACGGAAGGGAGTGCCAGCGTCATAGATATGCCCGATACTCAAATTGAAGGTTGCAGAATGTACTTGTTTGGCCATCGCCACAAGCCCGCTTCAACCCGAAGTGCAGGTCTATATATTTTTATCTGTTTACAAAGCAAGGGGCAGGCGGTAGCGTTACGTCAGGTTCGCAGAACGCCCAAACACTGAGCTGCGACGTCAGGGCGATTACCGCGATTGGATAACTACAACACAGCCATCGAGGACCATCATGCACCGCACATACATACGCATTCCCGCCCACTTCTATCGCATCACGCTGCACAACCCAACAGACAGCGTCACCATGGCACTGGTACCCGACGAGAACAATGCCACCCTCATCGCCCATCTGCTCACCGAACATTACGGCCTGCGCAAGGACGAGCACATCACCGTCACCACCACGGTGATCCGCCACGAAGACGAACGCACCACGGGTCAAGTCGTGCTCTCCAACAACTAGATCCGCAGGCGGCCTTGCTCGCAGCCGGGCAGCGTCGCCAGCCGGTCCAGCATCAGCGACAACGCCAATCCTGAATCTTCCTTTGCCGCCCTTTCCTGTAGCGCTTCCAGGGAAATATCGACCCGCGCACCCGTCGCCGCGAAGGCGATGGTGTTGCCGCTGGCGCAGCGCGGGAATCTCACCGCGCGCTGCTCGAAGGCGGATTCGATGAAAGCGAAACCGCCCTTCACGCCGTCGCTCAAGCCGATCAGATTGACCGCCAGGATGCCCTGCTCGGTCAGCTTCTCGCGGCATGCCTTGTAGAACGGAAAGGTGTTCAGATCGCCCGGATGCGAGTGATCGTTGAAACCGTCCACCATGATCAGGTCGTAGCGCTGCCCGGTGCGGTGCACGAATTCCACCCCGTCGCCCACCACCACCTCCAGCCGCGCCGCATCCTCCGGCAAGCAGAACGACTCTCTCGCAACCGTCACCACCTTGGGTTCGATCTCCACCACGGTCAGATGCGCCGCCGGTCTGTGCCGGTACAGGAACTTGGTCTGCGAACCCGCGCCCAGCCCGATCTGCAATACCGTCTCCGGAAAGTCGCCATCGCGCAGCAACAGCGCCGCCATCATCACCCGCGTGTATTCGAACGCCAGCTCGAACGGGTGGTCGATGCGCATCGCGCCCTGCATCCACGCCGAACCGAAATGCAGCGAGCGCAGCCCGTCGCTCTCCTTGACCTCGACCGTAAAGCTCATGATGGCGCTTCTCCCTTACGTATCCTGCGCCTGTAGCGCAGCCAACTCCGCCTCGCTGAATCCCGCCGCGCGTCGTGCTTCCAGATTGAACGGCCCGCGCAACGGCGCGGGATGGTATTGCGCGAACAAACCGGCATAGGTCGCGAGCGGCTCCAGCCCGCGTTGCGCGCACAAAAAATTGAACCAGCGGTTGCCGATCTGCACATGCCCCACCTCGTCGCGCAGGATCACCTCCATGAGGGGCGCGATCACCTTATCGCCGGCCTGCACCAGTTTGGTTTTCATGCCCGGCACCACATCCAGTCCGCGCGCCTCCAGCGTGCGCGGCAACAAAGCCATGCGCGCCAGCACATCATGCTGCGTCTGCAGCGCCATATCCCACAAGCCGTTGTGCGCGGGGAAATCACCGTAGGCGAAGCCCAGCGTCTGCAAATGATCCGCCAGCAGGGTGAAATGTAAAGCCTCTTCGTCCGCCACCCGCAGCCAGTCCGCGTAATAGTCGCGCGGCATATCCGCAAAACGCCACAGCGCATCCAGCGCCAGATTGATCGCATTGAATTCGATATGCGCCATCGCATGCACCATCGCCGCGCGTCCTTCCTGCGTATGCATGGCACGACGCACCACGTCGCGCGGGGCGATCAATTCAGGTCTGGCGGGATGTCCGGGGATAGGCAGGGTGCAAGCTAGGCTTGCATCGGCAGCCAGTGCAAGCCGACCGACCGACCAGCGCAGCGCCAGATCGCGCACACCGGCACACTTTGCGGCCACATCGCATTCAGCCAGCCAATGCAGTGCCGCCAGTCTCAATTCGGTCGGATTGAACAACGGATATTCCCTGTGGTCACTCGCCAGTCGGCCACTCGCTGAACGGAAAAGGCATGGTCTCCGTCACGAAAGTCAGATAGTTCACGATCTGCCGCAAGTAGTTAGCCAGACTGCGGCCGAATACAAGCAGCCGCGCATTGGGTGAACCGTTCACCAGCACGATCACAAACTGGATCACCGCAATGACAGCCAGCATCGTCCCGCTCACATGCAAGGCAAAACCCATCAACAACATGAACAAACCGCGCATCCAGATGTTGCGCTTGCGCTCAGTCGAACCGGAAAACTCACCCATGCCATTCCCCCGCAGCCCCTACAGTAGCGGGAAATATATCCGATATAAGATTTAAACGGAGGACATCATGGTCAATATCTACCTCACCACCGACCCGCACACGCAACGCGCGCTGTACGACAGCGAAGCCAGATTCCTCGGACTGTACGAGTCGATGCGTGCCGCTTATGAAGCCCTGGGCGATCTGCTGAATTTCTGCACCATCCGCTCCGCCCGCTAGTCTGCTCGCCATGCCCGGCATGGCGTTTGCTCAATTGGCGATACGCGCTTCAGTCTGCACACGCAGTTGTTGCAGTTCATCAAGGCACAGATGTATGAAAGCCAGCGCGACATACACCGGCGCGATGAAGTTCAGCAGCGGCACGAACTGCACCAGTCCCGCCAGCGCACCCAGCAGATAAAGTTTCCCCGAAGCGCGTTCCACGACCTGATCGATCTCCTCGCGACTGGCATGCTCGGCCAGTGCGTCATAGCGGAACAGACGCTGGTTCAGATACGCCATGAGCACGATGGGCAAGACCAGCGCGAAGGGTGAGAACAACCACAAAGGCAGACTGACGATCCAGCCCAGGCAATACACCGACACAGCCAGCAGCGCGTTGCCCACGCTGCCCGCCACCGTACCGCCCTGCATGCGCGCCAACTCTGGATAATTCTTTTCCGCGACATGATTGACCATCGCCGGCATCGAAAAGATCGCGGTGATCAGCAGCGCCGTCACATAGATCGCCGGCAACAGCAGCAACACCAGCACGGTGGCGATCAGATAGTGCGTCGCCACCGCCAGGAAGCCCTGCGCGATCCACTGCTCCAGACCGGTCTGCTGCACCAGTGCGGTCAGCCCCGCCATCCAGTTGCCCCAGAAAATGAACGCGACCCCTACCCACAACCCCATCGCCAGCAGCATCGGCCACAGCACCAGTGCCAGCATACGGGGATGGAAGAAGGTTTTGAGCGCGGCGAACAGTGCCGCGAAGACTGCATTCATTTTGTTTCCCCGCTTGGGCATGCAGCACCCAAACTTTTTTCCAGCACCTCGAACTGCAAACCCGCCACCTTGGGCAAACCGAACCTGGGTTCATTTGAAGGGAACGGTTTGAACACCCCGGCACGCTTGAATCCGCGACGTGCATAGAAAGCAATCAACTCTTCGCGCAAGGTAATCACCTGCATCTGCAAACGCGAGACGCCCCACTGCTCCATCAGAAATTTTTCCGCCTCGTCCAGCAAGCGGCTGCCCAGCCCCCGCCCCTGCAAACCCGGCTGGGTGACCAGCATCCCCAGATAGGCCGTGTCCGCATCCTGCCGCAGCAAGTGCACCGAACCGGCGATCTCGCTATCGCGCACGCAAAGCATGAATTCCGACCCCGCCTCGGCGATCAGGCGCGCGATCTCCTCCTCGTCCGTGCGCTGCCCGCCCAGGATATCCGCCTCGGTCGTCCAGCCCGCGCGGCTGGAGTCGCCACGGTAGGCTGAATTAACCAATGCAACGATGGCCGCCACATCGCTCTGCAACGCGTTGCGGAATGACAGCTCATTGATGAAGGTCTGTGCGCCGTTCGCCATCGCGCAGTCCGCTAGCGCCGCCACTTGTCCAGCAGCTGGTTCGCATCCTGTTTCAGCTTCTGCTTCTGTGCATCCGTCGCGGCGTTCTTGCGCTGCTCCAGATCGCGGCGCGCGGCTTCCAGATCGGCGCGCAGTTTGTCCACCTGCGCCTGCTTGTCCGCCAGTGCAGACTTCAGGCGCGCTTCGAGTTCGGCGCGGCGCGCTGTCAGCTTCTGGCGCTGGGCGGCGACTCGCTGGTCCACCTGCGCCTGGATGCGCTTGCGTGCCGCATCCATCTTCTCCTGCAGGTAGCGCTTCATGCCTTGCGCCAACGCATCGCCCAGATTCGTCGACAAGTTCCAGTCCAGATCGCCCCAGGTGCCCTGCACTTTGGCATCCATACTCACTGTCTTCAGCCCCGCCAGGGAGGCATTCATCATCTCGCGCACCACGGCAGACTGCGCCGTCGTCTCGAACGCCACGTCGCGGAAGCGGTTGCTCGCCTGTATCGCCACCCGCTCGCCGCGCAGCTCGGCCGTAAAGCCCGCCGCCGCCGTTGCCTGTGCGAAACCCAACGTCACATTCTGGCTGTCCACCAGTGAACGGCCCGCCACACCATAACGCGCCACGGACAGTTCCATGCGCTCCACCGGTTCGGCTTGGGTGTGATCGACCACCAGTTCCACCTTGATCCCTGCCACGCCCTGCTGCGGGAAGTCGCCCTGCAGTGTCGCGATCATCGGGCGGCCGACCAAGCTCTGATCGGTCGCCGCATCGCGTATCTCGCCGGTCAGGCCTTTACCGCCCGGCAGTGTCGAAGTCACCCGCGCGCGGCGCAGCCAGAAAGCCGGATAGCCCTTGGGATGGCCGAAGGCGTAGTCGCGCCCCTTGTGGATGTTGCGCGGTGCGGGCTGGTCCGCCTGCTTGCCCTTGGTCGGCATGTACTGGCGCGCCTGCTCCATGTAAGCGCGCGCCTGCTGCAGCTTGTTCAGCACATCCATGCCGAACAATGCGCGCGACAGATTGCCCGCATCCAGCGTGGGCAGCTTCATGCGCGACTGAAGCCCTTGCACATCCTCGCGCACCACGTCATCCAGGCCGGCGAACGAAGTTTGCAATCCCTGCAGGTCGTCCGACAGACTGGCCCCCGCCTCGACTACGGGTTTGCTCTTCGCGTCGAACTCGTCGCGGATGGCCTGCAACTCTTTCACCGCCGCCTGCAGCTGCGCCACATCCTTGACCTCTTTCACCTGCACATTGCCCAGCCGCGTGCGCAAGGCACTGAAATCCTCGCCGCGCGGCAAGGCCGCCATGCGCGTATTCCACTGCTGCCCGGTCTCGTCCATCGAACGCTGCAGCTCGGCCATATAGGAATCGCTCTTCAGCTCGCCGCCGATCTGCTGCAGTTGCTCGGAAGGATTCGCCCCGGCGGCGATGGCGGCCAGATCGCCGACCACATTGCCGGAGAATTCCTCCTTCATCTTGGCCAGCATCTTGTCGGCAGCGCTCGGCCCGGACTGCGGCGCAGGCGGCGGCAACACCTTGCCGGCCTGCTTGCGCGGCGTATCGATCTGCACATTCTCGATAGTCGCCTCGTCGATCATCACCTTGCCGCGCAGCAAGGCGTCCCACAGCATGCCGAAGCGCACTTCGCCGATCTGCACGCGGTTGCGCTGCGGCTGCAGCGGGTCGGTCATCTGCACATCACCGATCAGCACCGTCGCCTTGAACACGCTGGTCTGCAGCCGCCCGATATTCACCTCCGCACCGTTCGCCTGCGTCGCGCCGTACTCCAGGCCGCGCCGCAGGTGCGCATCGAAGAACAGCGAGAAATACAGCGCGGTCGCACCGACCACGATCAGCATCGGCACCACCGCCTCGACGCGGATCGCTCCCTGCTTCTTCACGGGCTTGTTGTTGTCGGTCGTCTTATCCATGGAACTTCTCATAGCTGGAATACCACTTGAAGAAAGTCGTCCCGCTCCACAGCTTCCAGAACGGACTGCTCTTGAATCGCGCAACCACCTTCGCGCGATACAGCGCGATCAGTCGCTTGCTGCCGAAGAACACTGGCGGTGCCAGCAAGATACTCAGCACACCGGCCCCCATCACCACGCTGTTATAGAACTGCGTGAGCGGCACCAGCGGCAGGTTGTACAAGGTGGTGAACAAGGGACGCAGCGATTCCGTTTCCAGAATGGCCGAACCGAGCGCATGCGACACCGGATCGAATAGCCAGGCCAGCATCGCGAACAGCACCGCCGATGCCAGCGCCGCCCCGATCTGGATGCGGAACAGGAACATGCACAGGAACACCAATAATCCCTGCAACGACAGCATGGGCGCGAAACCGAGGACCAGGCCGCAGGCCACGCCTGCCGAGATCTGGTTGGTGCCCGTGTCGGAATTGAGCAGGCGCAGCAGTGCAAACAACTGCTTGAGCAACAGAGTCATCTTGTATTACCCGAAAAAGTGGTGGATCAATAACGCCCCTGCGTCTTGGTGATGTAGTTCGCCAGCTCCCTGGTCTCCTGGTTCATGCGCGAGAGGTTGGCATGGGTGACGCGGAACAGGGCGCGCATCACCATGAAAGCGAGGCGCGGCTCGACATCCAGCAATGCTTCGAAATCGGCCGGCGTCAGTGTGTAGACGGTGGAATCGCCCAGCGAACGCAATGTCGCTTTGCGCGGCGAGCGCTCGACAAAGGCACGGGTACCGGCGCATTCGCCTTCCTTCATGGTGTAAACGGCCTGCTCCACACCCTCGGCATCCTTGCTGGTCACCGCCAGTTTGCCGGCGGCAAGGATGAACAAAGTCTGGTCGGCTTCGCCTTCTTTCACCAGCAGCTCGCCGTTTTTCAGTTGGCGCACGCCCAGTTTGGCGGCCAGCAGTTTTGCCTTGTCCTCGGTCAGCTCGGTGCCGACCGTGGAATTGCGAACGATCTTGTGATCCGCGACTGTACTCATAAATCATCTCCTCTCAATGATGGTTATCTGTGACAACTGAAGAATCACGCCCCGAATGCTAAGGCTCGCCTGTTACAACTTTACAGCGGCACCGCCTGTTGCCGCATCGCATCGTTCGGTTTCATTCTTTCCTCTTCGCACATGCGCGCCATTCGCAGCTGATTCGAAGATGACCCGCATTATCGTTCATACCGGGCCCGCCAGGATTCCCACTTTCATCCTGCCATCCAATACCGTTGTTTTGCCTACTCCTTCTGCCACCGGGCCGTAGCGATACCCTCGCCCAGATCTGCCTCAACCAGACGGCGGCGCACTTCCAGCAGGCGCGCGATCAGCGCCGGTTCGTGCCGGGCATAGGCATCCGCATCGGGTATGCGGTTCACCACCACGCCGAGCAATTCGGTGATCGCGTTGCCGATGGAATTCTGGCTGATAGTCACGATCAGCTTGCCCGCGTCGTTGCGGTAGATGATCTGCTTGAACGCCGGTTGCCAGCGGATGGCATTGGCGTATTTCGCATCCACGATGCAGTGCTCGCGCACCTTCTTGGCCGTCTTCATGAAATCGTTGTTGAACAGCAGCACGCTTTCCACCTGCCCGGGGAAATGCACGTCCGGCAGCATCGGCGCATTGTGCGTGGAGACCTGCGAAAAGAAGGTGCGGTAAAAATCCAGGAATCCCTGCAGCACCTCGTCGTACTCTTTCCAGAAATGCACATCCTTGAGCGCGCCCGCCCCGCCCTGTATCTCCCAACTGGGCAGGCCCTGCGGATAGCCGGTCAGATGGATGCGCGCATCCTCCTCGCTCGCCGGTTTGAGTATCTTCAGGCTCAGCGCCTTGTCGAAGAAGTCGCGATACACATCGCGCATATACGCCTGGAACAGGCTGTGCTGGCCGCCGTCGGTCAGATTGGGATTGGCGGCATCGGCCGGCTTCGCCTCGCGCAATGCCCGCATGGGAAAGACCACGAAGTGATTGTGCAGCATGCGGATGCTCGGCACGCCGGGCGAGGTCAGCGGCCAGGTCGCATCCAGACTGGCCTCGCCCGCCAGGATCAAGGCCTCGGCCGGATCGGGATACTGCTCCAGCATGTAATCGATGATGATCTGGTTCATGCGGTTCCACACATGCTTCACGTCGTCCGCCACCTGCGTGCGCCGCACCGGACGCCCCAGCGGATTGAGGATGGTCTTGGAAGTGTTGTAGATGATCGAACAATCGAACTCGGTGCTGTGCCCCAGCGCCTTGCGATACAGCAGCAGATTTTCCTGGTTCACCAGCAGACCGTTGTTGTTCACCAGATCGTTCAGGTTCTCGGTGCTGTTGAAGAACTCGTTGTGCTTCATCCCCTCCGGCACCTGCAGCGGGATGGCTCTAAAAGGCGTTACGATCTCGCGCGGTCCGGTTTGCATCGTGTCATCCCCGTTGTGCTTTGAAAAAGGTCACTGCTGCTTCAACTGCTCTATCTCCCGCTGCAGCTGTTCCAGTTCCTGTTCCTGCTCTTGCTGTATCCGATCTTTTTCCATCTGCATTGCCATGGTCTCGATAGGCAGACCGGCTTTTCCCCATTCGGCGATGCCGCCCTTGACGATAGTCACCCGGATGAATCCGGCCTTTTGCAGTGCCTCCCACGCTCTGGGCGCGCGCAGTCCGGAATGGTCGATCACCACAATGGGCTTGTCCTTGTATGCCCCCAATTCCGCCAAGCGCGACTGCATGCGCCCGAACGGGATGTTGGTACTGTCCGGGATATGGAACTCTTTGTAATCGTCAGCCTCGCGCACATCCAGCATCAACTCGCCGCGCGCCTGCAGCGCCGCAGCCGCCTTGGCATCCACAAACTGGTCTTGCTGCGGACCGCAGCCGGCTAAAAGCAATGCGGCCAGCGCGACGATATATTTGTTTATTCCAGTCATCTTGCGCAACTCCCTGGTCAAATCTTGATGCGGCGATATGGCGTGATTCTATCGCGCGCCTCACAAACGCACATCGCCCTTGCGGGCGATGCGTGAAAGCAATTTCGATACCGACCGTCCCAAATTATTTCGCTGCCGGCACCGGCTTGGGTTGCGGTTTCTTGCCCTTTGATTCTTTCTTCTTGTCCTTGCTGCCCATGATGATCTCCTTTGGTTGTTGACCAACTGCCTTGTACTGCAAAACCCCCTCCTGCACCAACTTTACTGCCTTTCAACCCGGAATCTCTGGCTCGACCGGCTTGCTGCCATCCCCGCGCTGATCGTCTGTCCGCGCAATATACTCGACTATCCCCGGCAAATCTTGCGGTGTCTCTGCGGGCCGGAACACCCCACCCCTCTGCTATCATCGCGCTCATGCTCAATATCCAGAATCTGACTTACCTGCAAGGCGGCACCCCGCTACTCCAGAACGTGAATCTACAGGCCTTCGCCGACCAGCGCATCGGTCTGGTCGGCAAGAACGGCTGCGGCAAATCCACGCTGTTCCGCCTGATACGCGGCGAGATCAAGCCCGATGGCGGCGAAGTCTCCATCCAGTCCGGCAAGACCATCGCCTTCGTCGAACAGGAGATCGCCAACTCCGACCTGCCCGCGCTGGAGTTCGTGCTCGACGGCGACGTGGAGCTGCGGCTGCTGGAAAAGACGCTGGCGCAAGAGAAACACGACGCCGCATGGTTCGACGCGCAGCACCGCTATGAAGCCATCGATGGCTACGGCGCCAAGGCGCGCGCCGCACAACTGCTGAACGGCCTGGGTTTCGCCAACGACACGCTGGAGCGCAAAGTCGAAAGTTTCTCCGGCGGCTGGCGCATGCGTTTGAACCTGGCGCGCGCGCTGATGCACCGCGCCGACCTGTTGCTGCTGGACGAACCCACCAACCACCTCGACCTCGAAGCCATCCTCTGGCTCGAACAATATCTCGCGCGCTATCCCGGCAGCATCCTGTTGGTCTCGCACGACCGCGAGTTCCTCAATGCCTGCGTCAACCGCATCGCGCACGTGCACGACTGCACCATCGACACCTACAGCGGCGACTACGACGACTTCGAGCGCGCCCGCGCCGAGCGCATCACCCAGCAGAACCAGGCCTTCGAACGCCAGCAGGAAAAAATCGCGCATATGGAAGACTTCGTGCGCCGCTTCCGCGCCCAGGCCACCAAGGCCAGGCAGGCGCAGAGCCGCATCAAGGCGCTGGAGCGCATCGAACGCATCGCCGCCGCGCACCTCACCGACGGCCATTTCGAACTGGAGATCGAAGCGCCCGAGCGCAGCCCAGACCTGCTGCTGCGCGCCGAGAAGATGGGCTTCGCCTATGGCGACAAGACCTTGTTCAGCAACATCGAACTGGTGCTGCGTGCCGGCGCGCGCATCGCCCTGCTCGGCCCCAACGGCGCGGGCAAATCCACGCTGATCAAGTTATTGGTGGGTGAACTGCGACCCACCACCGGCAAGCTCGAATTCACGCCCGACATCCGCATCGGCTACTTCGCCCAGCACCAGCTGGAGAATCTGGACAGCGCCGCCACGCCGCTGCAACACATGGAACGCGTCGCACCCAAAGAGACCGCGCTCACGCTGCGCAGCTTCCTCGGCCGCTTCGGACTGGCCTCCGACAGCGAAGATCGTCCGGTCGCCACCTTCTCCGGCGGCGAGAAGAGCCGCCTCGCACTGGCGCTGCTTGCCTGGCAAAAACCGCACCTGCTGCTGCTCGACGAACCGACCAACCACCTCGACCTCGACATGCGCGACGCGCTCACCATCGCGCTGGAGGAATACACCGGTGCCGTGGTGCTGGTGTCGCACGACCGCAGCCTGATCCGCGCCGTGGCCGACGAACTGTGGTTGGTGGCGGACGGCGAAGCGAAGCTGTTCGACGGCGATCTGGAAGACTACAAGCGCTGGATCGAGACGCGCCGCCCGCGCGAGACCGTGGCGCAGACTGTGCAAGAGAAACCCAAAACACAGGCCGCGCCCAGACAAAACCGCAAAGCACTGCAGTCGAAACAGAACAAACTCGAAGCAGAGTTGAACAAGGTGCAGACCGAACTGGCCGCCGTCAACCGGCAACTCGCCGATCCGGACACCTACGCCAACCCCGACCGCGCCAAAGTCGAGAAGCTGAATGCCGAGCACGCGCGGCTGCAGGCAAAAGTGGCGGAGCTGGAAGAAGGCTGGCTGGAACTGGAGATGGTGAAGGAAGAAGCGGGCTGAAGCGAAAGGCGCGGCCTGATCGCTATTCCAGCGCCCCTTGCCAGAGCATGTCGTAGCCCAATTCCTTGGTCTCGACACACAGCTTGGCCAAGGCCGCGAATTTATCCTTGAATGCCTTGTCGGCGTGCGAGCGCTCATGCTCCTCGAACGACTTCCAGTAAGTGATGATCGCGATATGTTTCTCCGCCGAGCCCGGATCGCCCAGTGTGCCTTCTGCCGAAAGGAAACCGGAGAATGAATACACCTGGCCGGCAATGAAACCGCCCTTGTCGCCGCCGTAGGTGTCTTTCACCACATTGCACATCTCGGCCAGCGCCACTTCGACATCCTCGAAAGCCACGCCGGGTTTGATCGTGGCCGTATTGAACAGCATCTTCGCCCCGAAAGGGACAGTGACAGGTGAGAACATGATGGCCTCCTGTTGAAGTGAAGCAGATTAAAAAGAACCGCTCAAGCCAACTACAGGCAGTCCACTTTGGACCTATGCAGACATTCCTTCAACCATTTTCCAATCAGTGTCACTGCATCACTGAAGAAACTCTCGGAGCCCAAGAACATCGTGAGAACAGTCTACGGTTTTCACACTACCGCTTCAAAAACCGTGGGCCAACCCCGATTGTTCGTGTCCCAGATTGTTCTGAAAGCTATAGCGGGACTGGCACCCATGGCTTCCCAACGCCGACACAGCGCGGCGGAAACGTCAGCATGAGGGCGGTTTTCATGGAATGGTCCCCAGGTAGGACCGCTCGAACACTTGAGAACGTTCGCTCCCATGTCAAACTTCCTGGCGGGCAAGCCCCATAATTACGCCGTCTCTCCGCCCAGTAGCAGCATCACGCTCAAACCGGCGCGCCGTGATCGCATGCTAGCCGGAGCAAATCGCCGGGATGGACTATGCGAAGTTTGCGTTCAGGTTGCTTCGCCATAGTTTGCTTTCTGAAAAACCCCGGTCTGGGCCGCCCACTTTGATTGCGCTTTGATTTGAGAACCAGAGCGAGCCGGCCCGTTCACTCCAGCGTGAACGCGTCACTCAGCAAGGACGAAGCCACTTTGAAATCGCCCATGATCTTTTGCCAATCCGCGCCGGGGTGGGTGCCGATGTAATCGACGAAGGACGCATCGGGGTCGTTCAGCAGGATGGTGATCGCGCAGCCTTCGACATTATCCCAGGCCTTCATGATCACATCGTATTTCGTACCGGTCGCCAGCGGATCGTCGGCCAGCACCGGTGCCTGGTCGAAGAACACCTGCGGGATGTCATAGATCAGCGACAGGGTGAAATCGTGGGCCAGTGCTGCCTTGGCCTCATCGAAAC
>WOYI010305934.1_pt1 | contig 32700 bp, 31 predicted proteins | sample 6423411 | NCBI WGS metagenome assembly WOYI01 (sample SAMN13441803, study PRJNA592873) | oil field metagenome | biome: oil field; feature: oil-well bore; material: oil-contaminated soil; isolation source: oil-contaminated soil from oil-well borehole | place: Germany: Wietze | collected 2016-10-18 ...
ATAGTATGAATCCCTATGTAGAAATAATAAGGCCTGGAAACGCTATTTTAACGGTTATAGCAGTCTTGCTTGTGGCATTTATAAGCGGAGTCTTTACCATAGATGTTTTAATAGCATGTGTCGTGGTTTTTATGGCCACGGGCTTTGGTAATGCGGTGAATGATTATTTTGATCATAAGATCGATGCGGTTAATAAACCGGAAAGGCCTATTCCCTCTGGCCGGATGTCCTTGAAGAGGGCTGGATATTATTCACTGGCACTGGCCTTATTAGCCAATATTCTGGCAGTTTTATTCCTTGGTCTTGTACCGGAATTAATTGTACTGGCCAGCACCCTGCTAATGTTTTATTACGCCCACACCCTTAAAAAGAAACTGTTAATTGGCAATTTTAGTATTTCATTTTTAACTGGACTTAGTTTTGTATTCGGGGGCGTAGTAGTAGGGACAACCATTGATTCCATCTATCTGGGCTTTTTCGCCTTCCTATCCACCATGATGCGGGAGATAATTAAGGATATGGAGGATGTTAAAGGAGATAAGATGGAAGGGGCGGGTACACTGCCCATAGTTTATGGTATGAAGGCATCGTCTATCCTGGGTGCGTCATTCATGATCTTCGCCAGCCTCACCAGCCCCATCCTGTACTTCCTGGGAATATTAACCATATGGTACCTACCCGTTCTTTTCGTCGCCATTTTGATCTTCTTATCCTCTGCAGCATCCATATTAAGGGACCGCTCAACTGAAAATGCCCGTAGAATCTCAGGGAGGGTTAAAATTGGTATGATGGTCACCCTTATAGCTTATGCTGCTGGTTCACCCTTCTTGCTTTCCCTGCTTTAAATTCTTTATCATAAATTAACGGATTTAAAAATCAATAATCACTCTTCCCAATCACGTACAGGTAAACACGGTCTTCCCGGTCAACTTCAAGGGGTGTCCATCCACTGAATGTCCATATATGGGAGACCACCCGGGTGCCGGGTTTAAGCTTCATTTGGAGTTTTTCCTTTAATTTTTCGTTGGTCTTCTGCCAGAGAAAAACAGTTACCACCGTAGCATCGCTTATGTCCTGGTTGAAGATATCTCCCCAGATGATTTGAGTCCGCCTGTTAAGGCCCAGTAGTCTGAGTTTCACTCTGGACCAGAGAACCCGGAGTGGATCGGCTTCTATACCAATTCCTATGGCACGGTATTTGCGGGCTGCCTCCGCAACTATCCTCCCATCTCCTGATCCCAGATCGTAGACTACATCCCTGGAGTCCACCTCCGCCATATCCAGCATCTTATTTATCACCCTTTTAGAGGATGGTGACCAGGCAGCCCCTATAATAAGGGGCCACATGATTGAAATGGCGATAACTATGACTATAGCTATTATTAGGGGAAGGATTATATCTATAAGATTAATCAAATTCTGAACCTCTTAGATTTTTATAGGGATTTGTACTATAAGTCTACTACTCACATTAAATTAAATCAAAGAATGTGCAAATTAATATATAAATTGATGGTGTAATCAAAATGTTCTAAAAATTAGGTGCAATGAAATAGTTAAAGAAATTAGTTAATTCAAGGTTAAAAGAGATTAGTGTAATTCAAAGGTTAAAAGTAATTTATTCCAGCATCTCGAATCAAAAAATTAGGGGCTGGTAGCTCAGGTGGTAGAGCGTTGCCTTCGCAAGGCAGAGGCCGCGGGTTCAAATCCCGCCCAGTCCATTTAAGGCCCGATAATAGGGAGGATAATAAAATGTCTGAAAAACGAATAAAAGTAGTAGGAAACGGACCATATCTTGTTAAAGGCAATGTCCCGCTTTATAAGCAGATAATAGTAACTGATGAGGCAGGCCATACCAAGGAATTTAAGGATGAAAAGCAATATCCGGAAAAGGAAACTTATATCCTCTGCCGCTGTGGTGAATCAAAGGACAAACCCTACTGTGATGGTACACATAACCATATTGATTTCGACGGTACTGAAGTAGCAAGCAGGAAGCCGTACGTGGAGAAAGCAGATATTTTTGAAGGGCCCGAGTTAAGATTAACCGATGTATATGAATTCTGCGACCATTCAAGATTCTGCATGCGGGCCGGGGGAATCAGGAAACTCATAGGAAATTCAAATGACCCCGAGGCCAGGCAAACCGCCATAGAAGAAGCCATGATATGCCCCTCTGGAAGACTGGTTCTATGGGATAAAAAAACGGGTGAACCCTTTGAAAAGGAATATGAACAGTCCATAGTCCTGGTTCATGATGAACAGAAGAAGTGTGAAGGGCCACTATGGGTAAGGGGGAAGATACCCATTGAATCATCCGATGGCAGCGAATATGAAAAACGTAACAGAGTAACCCTGTGCCGCTGCGGTAAATCAGAAAACAAGCCGTACTGTGATGGTAGCCACTGGATGAACGCCGAACAGAAGCTTAAGTTCCAGAAGAAGTGGGGACTCGACAAAAAGACCGACTGAATTACATCTATAAATATTATAAAAAAATTAGAGAAAATATGGGCCTATCTTCTATACTCGGTTACTTCGAGTCTTTAATTGAAGCTAATACGCCCTTTATTGTAAACAATGCACCATGGGCAGTATTTTTAGGATGCATAGTAGAACAGGTAATTGCCCCTATACCGGCCAGTCTCATAGTTTTAACCGCAACATTCCTGGTCATGCAGGGGGATGCCTTTTCCTTAGCATCTCTCGCGACTTTAATAGTTAAAATTGTAATCCCTGCATCGCTGGGTATGACTTTAGGGTCATTTTTCTACTACCTATTAGCTTACAGGTTTGGTAAACCTTTCATTGGAAAAACCAGCCGCTTTTTAGGAGTCACTGTAGAAGATGTGGAGAACGTTGAAAGGCAGTTTAAGGAAAGCAGATACGAAGATATCTTCATGTTCTTAGCCCGGTGTTTCCCAGTGATACCCAGTATAGCTTTAAACCTGTTCTGTGGCCTGGTAAGATACGATCTAAAGAAATATGTTATAACCATCTTTTTTGGGTCAGTAGTGCAGATGTTAGGTTGGGGGATCGTGGCTTGGTTGTTCGGAAGCGTCTATGAAACACTAGAGGATACGGTATACTTATTAGGTAATGTTTCAGTACTTTGTATAGTCTTTCTCCTTATTTGGTTTGTAGTTATGAAAAAAAGAGGCAGTGATAGAGGGAATATGGATAAAAGGTAATAAGGACAGGTATAAGCATGAACTACCAGTCTTACTATACCATGTTAAAAGAATCTTAATCATAGTACTCGTCCTTAACATAGGAGTTGCCCTGGCCAAGATAATCTATGGATACTGGACTAATTCCTTAAGCATAATCTCAGACGGATTCCACTCCCTATTTGATGGCACATCGAATGTCATCGGGATCATAGGTATCACCATAGCTTCCCGTCTCCCGGATAAGATCCACACCTATGGCCATGAAAAATTCGAAACCTTCGCTTCCATGGGGATTACATTTTTATTATTTATAACCTGTTTTGAGATTCTACAATCTGCCTTTGGCCGGTTTTATCACCCAGAAATCCCTGAGATCACCATATTGGGCTTCCTCATCATGGGAATAACCTTCATCATTAACCTGGTTGTATCCTGGTATGAAAACAGGGAGGGGGAGAAATTAAAAAGCAATATACTGGTGGCTGATGCCAGACACACCAGGAGCGATGTATATGTGTCTATAGCTGTTATTTTAGGATTTATTGCCATTCAAATGGGTTTCAGCATAGTTGATCCTATCATCGCAGTTATAATAGCAGTACTAATTGCTAAGATGGGAATTCAGATAATCAAAAGCAGTTCCAGTATCCTCCTAGACACGGCACCCCTGGATGAGGAGACAATTAGGAGCATAGTCAGTAAAGTTCCGGAGGTTAAAGAATGCCACCGGATACGCTCCAGAGGTCAGTCTTCCCACATATTTGTAGACTTCCATGTGACTCTGGAATCCTTATCATCCCTTTCAGAGCCCATGAAGTAGCATATGTAGTGGAGGATAAATTGAAAAGTTCCATTCCTGAAATTGAGGATGTGGTGGTCCACGTGGAAGGTGACTCAGATAACTTTTAAGTAACCTTCGAGATATTAAGATAAAGGTTAAAAACATGTACATCTGTTTAGAAGGTATCGATGGTTCTGGTAAATCCACCCAGATCACGTTGCTTGAGAAATGGCTTAACGATATTGGCCAGGAGGTCCTGCGAGTCCGGGAACCTACACAATCTGATGTGGGGGTTTTGCTCCGAAAGATGCTGGCCAGTTCCCAGGCGACAGAGGAAAACGTCCAGAGAACCCTGGCCCTGCTTTTTGCAGCGGATCGAACCGTTTTAATGAAGGAAATAGAGGAAGCAAAATCTGCAGGTAACGTGGTGATAAGTGATCGATGCTTCTATTCCAGTATGGTGTATCAAAATGATATAGAATGGATATCCCAGATAAACAAATACGCGAAAAGGCCGGATATAACCATACTGCTTGATCTGGAGACTGAAACTGCACTTAAAAGATGTGAGGGCAAGGATCACTTCGAAAATATGGATTTTCTAAAGAATGTCAGAGATAAATATCTGGAACTGGCAGAAAAAGAAGATTTCTACGTTATAAACGCTAATAATGGTATAAACAAGGTACATGATGATATAAAGAGGGTTCTCTCACCTAAATTTGGAGTCTGTATCTGAATTACTTCGTTTAAAAAATAATATCAAAAAAAATTGAATCACCATAAAAAAAATTTAAGTACTATTTTCACCATAATAATCTTTAATTAGGCTTAAATAGGAAAAAATTGGAATATCAAGATGTATGGAATATTTAAAGGTAATACAAATAATCAAGAAAGAGGAGTGTTCTTTTAGATGATGGACAAGGATGAACTCATAGACATGATAATAACCACGCCTATAGAGAAGATTGAAGGTCCTGAAGATGTCTGGGAAGCACATATAGACCTTGGAGATGATAAAACACTGGTGGTTGGGTATAAAGGAGAGGAGGATTTCTGTGATGAATCTGATGAGGAATGTGTGGTGACCTATTCCTGGTACTGGGAACTTCGTAACTCAGACAGCTGGGATCTTATACAGGAAAACCGCGATGGCGACCTGACTTTCTGTACGCCTTCACAGAAGGAGCCCTGGAGTGATGAAAGCACCTTCGAGGAGATCGGTGACCTGTCCAGCTCAAAGATATGTACCTTCAGCGACCAGAACCATATAGAGGATATAGCTCCAGATATAGCCGATGAAATCACCGACTGGTTGGAGAAAGATTGAAAAAAAATCTAGTACATTCACTGATAAAAACGGATCCTTTAACGATTGATAAATGAATACTTTAATGATATACGAACAAATTACTTATTTTTATTTAAAAAAAGAGTTAAGGACCACTTAATTCCTTAATTCTTTCATTTAGTGCCTTGACTATATAGTCCCTGGCTTCTTCCAGTTTTTCTTTTTCTCCTAATAGGTAGGGACCGTCTTCGGTTTGTTTGACGGTAATTTCTGGATATTCCTCCAGTAACTTGGCCAGGATCTGTCCGTGTACTCCCCGAGGGATCATCATTTCGTACTTGGTAACTTCTTCTTCCATGGAAATCAACTCTTTTTAATATAAATTATCTATTATGTTTAAATATTACATTCCTGGTTAATTGTCCTTTAAATATTTCCTTACAGGCTCAAATATTTGGATAAGCTTATCAGCCACTGCATTTTTAAGGTCCAGAGGATGCAATTCCTTCTTCTGGTAGGTATCCTTTAACTGCTCCTGGGTTAATTCCAGGTTCCCCCCGAATTTGGGTGGTCTTTCTATGAGCAAGATACGAGTTTCAGTGAAAATAAAATGTTCAGCTATCTCTATGATGGGATTACCTTCCACCTGGCCCTGTGGACAGTAGCTCTTCTTAATTTTTGCTTTTATTTCCTCAGGTGTATCATCGATGGCTATGAAATTCTCCTTAGAGGAAGACATCTTATCTGATCCATCAGTCCCATGTAACAGGGGCGTATGTATACAGACGGGGGGTTCATACCCCATTTTGGGTAGGTTCTCACGGGCGAGCATGTGTATCTTACGCTGCTCCATCCCCCCCAGTGCCAGGTCTGTTTCTAAAAACATCATGTCTATAACCTGCATGAGGGGGTAGATGACCTCGGCCACCTTATGGTCTTTGCTTTCCCTGGTTATCTGGGCCATGCTCCTTTTAGCCCGGGCCAGGGTGGTTGATAGAGCTAATTCATATACCTTGTAGGTGTAATCCTCCCCGGTCTGGAAGGTGGAGCCTAAAATGAACTCGGTATCCTCACCTAAACCCAGGGCACGGAAACATCTTATGTTATAGTCTGAGATTTCTTTGATCTCCTCCAGACTTCCCTTACCATTTAAGTAGGCATGTAGGTCGGCCAGGAGGATTTTGATTTTAAAGCCAGCTTCCTGGAGGTTCATCATCTTCCGGATGGTGATGGCATGTCCTAAATGGATCTTACCAGAGGGTTCAAAGCCGATGTAGGCCGTCTTTGTTTCCTTTTTGATCTTATCCTCCAGTTCCTCCCGGGTTACTATTTCCAAAGTGCCTCTACTTATCAGTTCTATTTTAGATTCTAATCCCATTCTATCACTATTAGTTTGAATATGAAAAATTTACCTTATTGCAAAATTTACCTAATTTGTACCTATTAGTTTAATCTAATAAATAAAAAACGTTACCTATCTCCACCACTTTTACCTCTTCTCCAATGGTGATGGGGGGAGAGTCCTGGTGGATGGCGATATCCACCGGTTGGTAAGTTTCGGGGTGTAAAATCTGGATGGATTCTGGTGTTTTAGATGAGACCAGGACTGATTTGACTTCGTCTTTCCTGGCCACCACTTCCAGTTTCCCAGCGGACTTCCAGGGTATCGATATTCTCTCTGAGGATTCTAAATCCTTTAAGTAAATTTTACTCCCATCGTAACCAGTTACCTGATTCGGTAAATCATGGTATTTAACGAAATCACCCTTCAGAAAGTGGGGGAGTCTTAAAAGTATCCAAACCCTGTAGAGATCCTTTCCCGCACTTTTGTCACGGCCCATTAATCGGGGCGATTTGTTAATCATCCCTCCCAATTTGTTTTTAAGTGATTCAGTGAGTTTTCGGGCGACCTTGTAAGAACCGATGTAGTAGTCTACTCCCTCTTTTATCTGGGTCCTCTGGGAGATGTAGGCCATTCTGTTTTCCTGGGAAAGCTTTTCCAATCGTGTCCTTAAATCTTCATCGGCAGTTTCAATTTCCTCTGCAGAAAGGCTCCTGTCATCTGCCCTTAACTGTATAACCGCCTCATAGTATCCTGATGCATACTTGCTGCACTCGCTGCAGACGGTCTTATCTATTTTAACCTTCACCAGGAATTCCTGAGACACTTCTCCACCTAAAACCTGTCCAGTTACTTTAATTAGAAATTCAAGGATTGATCCACGGACATTTTCAAGTTCAAGCACTATATTGGTGTCTGATGCTAACTCAGAAACTTCGATATGTTCTAAAATAGTTTCAACCGCCTGGTCTTCAAGGAACAGGTTCGAATCGTACCATCTACCTTTTTTCTGGACTGATCCGCACTGGGTGCAGGTGGTTAAATTTATTTCATCCGGAACAGTAATTAGATTGAAATCTTCAATAAAACAAGAGCGGCAGAGACCATTGAAAAGTTCTTCATCAGTCTTTCCACACCGGGGGCAGAATGCTTTACCTTTCAATATTATCTCTACTCAAAAAATTTTGTAATAAAAAAAATTCTATTTATTTAACCCCGTAAGTAATATCATTGGGGGACAAATCCCAAATTTAAAGGGTTTTAAGGGGGGCTTTAGCACCGCAGGCTTCACATTTAAGCAGGAATATGCGGTCTTCCCTTATTATGCGAGTGTCCGGCCTGTTGCATTCATGACACATGATGAATCTTTGCACGTAGTCATCTATCCTGTCGTTTATGAGATAGTGGGTGAATTTTCCCTGCATTATGGCCCGGCTACCCTCCAGGTTTCCTGCTGTACCCAGCTCCCTTAGAAGGAACTTCAGAATATGCTGGGGATCCCGGTTAAGGGCATCTGCGATCTCTGAAAAATTCTGGATAATGGTCCGATTACCCTGTATCATGGAGTATGCTTTAGGAACCTGGAATCTCTTGGTTTCCAGTACTTTCTGGGGCAGTTGATCTATGGCCCGGTCTAATAATTCGTTATAATCGCTCATGGTAAAAAACCTCCTGTAAATAAAAATAAACTGTTTAGTAGTGAGATAAATTTAGATATTAATAGTTAAACTTCTGGCTATATATATTATTTCCCTTACCTAGATCCTATCTAGATAATATTTCCCTACTTAGAAAAAAGTTCCCTACCAAGGAAAAATAGGATAAAAATTCGGAAAATCAACCTCAAAAAAATGAATCATACAACCTTATAATAACCCTGTTTAGGTTCGTATATGGTTCCATTCCTCTTTAAGACCCTTATAACTTCTTCAACTTTTTCTTCATCCATGTTGTACCTGTTTTCCAGTTCGTCCATCAGTATCTGTTTAGGGGCCTTGCCGTTGTACTCGTCTTCCAACCGTTTAATGGTCTCGCTAATCAGTCGGTACTTATCACGGTCTGATTTAGGTGTTCTTCCTTCCACCTTATCTATGTCCACTTTACCGGTTTCGGGATCGTAACCCACCTGTTTTAAACATTTCTGCTCCAGTGAAATGGCTCTATTGGCATCATAATCCGTAACTTCGGGGCTGAGACGGATACGGGCGCTGGCTTCAGATAGTCTGACGAGAGCTTCCAGTTGTCTGGCAGTTATAGGTACTGGTGCGTCTTCTTCATCATCCACACCACCCCTCATTCCCACATAGAACTCCTCAAGTACTCTCATGGCTTCCTGGGTTAGTTTGGGGTGTACTTCCTTCCTGGCATAGGCGATGTATTTACGCAGTAATTCCGGGTCTATCTCAAAGGGAATGGAAGTGTTTTTATGGATGCGTAGTATGTGGCCGGCTAATCTTTTATCCCGGTCGGGGTCTGGTTTATCTTCTATTACGAAGATCAGGTCGAAACGGGAAAGTATGGTTGAGGGGAGGTTGATCTGTTCTGCCGTTGGTTTGAAACGATCGAACCTTCCATATTTGGGGTTGGCCGCTGCGAGAACTGAACACCTTGAGTTAAGGGTGGCCATGATACCGGCCTTGGCTATACTGATGGTCTGCTGTTCCAGGGCTTCGTGGATGGCTGATCTGTCTTCTGGACGCATCTTATCCAGCTCATCAACACACACGTTACCCCGGTCTCCCAGTACCAGGGCTCCTGCTTCCAGGGACCATCCTCCCAGTTCATCACGCACCGCTGCCGCGGTTAGACCCACTCCACTGGTACCTTTACCACTGGTGTAGATTCCCCTGGGCGCCAGTTTTGATACGTATTTAAGCATCTGGGATTTACCGATACCCGGGTCTCCCATGATGAGGATGTGGATGTCACCTCTGATCCGGGTTTTATCTTCCAGTATTTTGGCGGAACCTCCAAATAGCTGTAAGGCGATGGCTTCTTTCACTTCCCGGTAACCCTGTATAGATGGAGCTGTGGAGTTAATAATCTTCTCGTAGACCTGGGGGTCGGCTGCTAATCGTTTTATTTCTTCTTCATCCTCGGGGTCTATCTTAAGCTCCTCAAATTCCTGTTCCAGGGGTTCTATGTAGTTCCCGTAGATGTAGTTTTTGAAACGTTTGGTCTTCTCGTCCCGGACTGTTTTAAGCTGTCCAATTATACGTACAATATCTCCTGGTGTTAATTCATCCACCAGGTCGTCTTCCAGAGTTACCACTATCTGTCTGGGCTGTTCTCCTCCAGAGAGATTTTCCAGTGGTTCTTGCAGTTTGGTGCTCTGGGTGTCCATGAACTTGGACTCTTCCTGTAAGAGCCGGAAAGATCGACCGCCACACTCCTGGCAAATCGCTGGTTCGCTTATTAGACTGCTTCTTTGGGGGATCTCGTGCAGCCTCATACAGCTTCGACATTCAAAAGTAGCGTTCACTATTCTGGGACGAATCTCGTCAGTTTTACGTACTATGCCATCTACAGCCACGAATTTACCGATGTACTTACTCCTTAAGAATCTCAAGGGTATGTTGTTTCCTATGTTCTCAAATCGGATATTTAATTCAGCGTTCTTTCGCAGAGGATCGATGTTGCGTATAGCTTTTTGTGCCGCCTTTATAACCTCTTCAGGCTTTTCTATCAGAAGGTCGGCAAGATCTGCGTAGAACATTTCCAGATCTGTATAGTCTACCACTATGGATCTTTCATCGGGGTATTTCTCCAGGACTTCAAAGATTTTATCCTTATATTTATCACTGGAAAAAAAATCCTCAAACTTGGCTACGGAAGTTTTGGTTTTATCGGTTGCAATTTCGGCTGATGTTGGCATAAAAAAGTTACTCCTACAAAAATAATATGGGTCACTAAACAATAAATGTAATGGTGACTTTTAAGTACTCCTATGTAAATCATCAAATAATATATCTAGAACCAAAATAATATATCTAGAAAATCTTATATTAGATGATTACAAATAATAATAAGTTTTTTATCTTATTAAAGTATATGTATAATTATTTGAGGTAGTAAATTGAGAAGATCACGTTTGAATTTATTTAAGGCCACATCCATGACCATATCTGTTCTGGGGATTATCATGGTAATCATCACCATCGGAATAATAGGTTATCTGGTTTTTGATACTTTATCATCAACCATTTCAACTGATGTGGGTAGTGGTTCGGATTATGACAAATTAGCTGCCTTAAAATCAGATTATAATAACCTCAATAATCAGTTTGTGGAAACCAAGTTGCAAATCGAGAAGATGAACAACATAAATGCCACTATGGCCTATGATAAAGCAGAACTGGAATTAATCCGGGCTCAATCAGATATAAATGATGTGGAAAGTGCTATCAATTCCAGGAAATCATCTGACGAAGTGAAAAATAGGATAAAACTCGCACAGGATCAGCTGGGGGTTGCTGATCAGGCGCTCCGAGATCTACAAGCTAAATATTGAAAGTAACAGCTAAATATTGAAGGCTGCAGGCTAAATATTGAAGGCCAGTAATTATTGTATCATAAGCAACGTGGATAGTTAAAAAAAAAACTCGTAATCAAGATTTCTTCACATTTTTCGATTTAATTTATATATAGCGAATTAACATATGGTGTTGCATGACTGTTACGAAAAAGCATCTCATGGAAGTAGACCTGATAAAGGGTCTGGCCATAATATCTGTTGTACTGGTCCACTGCCTTCCCTATAATGATGCTTTCATGACTTTGAGGATGTTCACCTTTTCCATGGCCCTTTTAATTTTCATGCTGCTTATGGGCCGTAATATGTACGCATCATTTGAAAAACATAACTACATGGAGAATGGTTTTCATGCACTAAATTACTTAAAAAACAGGTTGGTACGATTTTTATATCCATTCATCCCTGTATTTGTGATTTCCATTATTCTGGGATTGTTAACTAACCAGGATCTTTATTTCGGACTTTATACTCTGGTAGGCTACCTTCCATTGCCCGGGCCAGGTAACTACTTCGTAACGGTGCTCTTACAGTTTATAATAATATTCCCTCTTTTATACCTGGCTTACAAGCGATATCCACGTTTAACTTTAATTGCAACCTTTGCTATAAGCTTACTATTTGAGTTAATATCCCCCTATATTAGCGCATTAAATGCAGATGCATACATATACTACGCTAACATTTTAAGGTACCTGTTCGTGATTACTTTAGGATTATGGGTTCTGGAAGCCTTTGAACCAACAAAGAGAATCAGATCAAACCGGGAATCAGCCATAGTATTGATTGGACTGGTAGTAGGGGTTATCTATATGGTTGCCTTTGGAATTTTCCACTGGGAAGTTCCATTTTTCAACACCTTCTGGGGCACTGAATACCCCACACTAGGATCCTACGTGGTTATAGTGGCATTTTATCCATTAGTACTTTACATGCTGGCCTACAGGATTTTACCATCTAATTCCGGAAACAAAATCATTAAGTTCATTGCCTATGTGGGGAAAGCTTCTTACCATGTATTCCTGGTTCAGATACTGTTTTTCGCTGTATTCTACAATCCCTACGCTACGATTTTCCAGTCTGGATTATTCGATCCAGTGACCAGTGGAATAATCTCCATAGTGGTAAGTCTAGTAGTGACCCTACCTCTGGGGGTTCTGTTCTATAAATATGAATACGTCTTCGATAACCTACTGGATCGACTGTTCCGGATAAAAAAGGAAGATTCAGATTTAACGAGTGATAGAAGTCTGAAAAAACAGAATTAAAAATTATTCTTTACTTAATTGAATCCCTGCAGAATTAAGAGAATTAAGATTATACACTATCTTCTGGCTATCACATACATCTCCACACTCTTCTTCCTGGAGGAGGGTGGTTTGGTTGTTTTCACCGTTTTAAATTCCTTTTTAATCTCTTTCAAGAGGTTTTCAAATTCTTCTCCCTGGAAGGCCTTCATGATTAAACTGCCATGGGGTTTTAAAATCGACCCTGAAATCTTAAGCACACCCAGGGCCAGATCCAGGGCGCGTACTTGATCCACATCCTTCACTCCGCTGAGCTGGGGAGAGGCGTCTGAAAGGATGACGTCAACTTTCCTGCCTGTAGTTTCAAGTATCTGGTTTAAGGTTTCTTCTCGAGTAAAGTCTCCCATGATCCCGATGAAGTTATCGCCGTCTATGGGTTTGATCCTCTGCAGGTCAACTCCCACCACCAGACCTTCTTCCCCTACCTTTTCCAGGGCGACCTGGGACCATCCCCCGGGAGCGGCTCCCAGGTCAAGGACGATATCTCCCTTCTGGATGATATTGAATTTATTGTTGAGTTGGAGCAGTTTATAGGAGGCCCGGGAGTGGTAGCTCTCCTTTTTAGCCATCTTATAGTAGGGTTCCTCCTTTCTCTCCTTGTTCCACTTTTTACCCATGGGTACCAGGTCCTTTGAAATTGAGAGATTTACAGATGGGATCTCCGATCTTTACTATCCTGCTTTCCATACTACTTTCATCTAATTCCAGGAGCATAACAGATGGATCAGACATCCGGGGCACGGTAGGACTTCCCGGGTTTAAAAGGATAATATCATCAAATTCTTTGATGAATGCCCAGTGGGTGTGTCCGGTGATTAAAATATTAACCCCTAACTCCAGGGCGATGTATTTGAGTTGTTGGGTGTCTCCCCGGGGGTAAACTTCCCCATGGTTTAAACCTATTTTATGGCCTCTGGCTGTGATAATATCATTTTTAGGCAGTTTTAAACCATAATATCGGTCCATGTTTCCCTGCACACAACGGGTGGGGGCCACTTCCTCCAGCTCGTCAAGCACATCTAAAGATACCAGATCTCCGGCATGTAAAATAATATCAACGTCTTTAAACATCTCAAAAACTATATCTGGTATTTTACTGGCCCTTTCAGGTATGTGGGTGTCTGATATTACTCCTATTAACATCTAATTTGATACTCCTCTTTTGAATATTGAAATATATCTTTAATTGGGATATCCTTCATATAATATACATATTTTATATACATCGTTGATAATATTGTAAAGATTATCGAAATATCAATTTTATTGAACTTTAAGTTTTTATAAAAAATTTTATTATTATGAGTGATCATCATGCATGAGGTAATCATATGTGAAAAACCAAGGACGTCCGAGAGGATATCAGCTGCTCTGCCTGGTAAAGTAGAAAAAAAGAACTATAGAAGGATCCCTTACTATGAAGTGGAAAATAACGGGAAAAAAACCACAGTTCTGGCTGCAGTTGGCCACCTATACTCTTTAGCACCTAAAAACAGGAAGAAAAAGAAGTTCGACCTGGAATGGGTGCCTCTTTATGAAAGGGATAAATCAAAGAAGTACATCAAAAGTTACGTGGATGCCATAAAGAAACTTTCCAAAGACGCTGATAGATTTGTACATGCCTGCGATTACGACATAGAAGGAACACTCATTGGTTACAACGTCCTGAAATATGCCTGCGGCCAGGATAGTCTGGACAACACGGTGAGGATGAAGTTCTCCACCCTCACCGATGAGGATATACTGGAAGCCTATGAAAATCCCATCAACCTGGACATCAATCAGGTGGATAGTGGAATTGCCCGGCACGTGCTTGACTTTATCTTCGGAGTGAACATTTCCAAGTACCTCACCGATGCAGTTATGAAATCCACCAAGAGGTACATCCAGCTATCTGCCGGCAGAGTACAGACACCTACACTGGCCATACTGGTCGACCGGGAGAAGGAAATCGGCACATTTATCCCAGAACCCTACTGGAACATCAAAGCATATCTGGAAGGAGACATCATAGCCGACCATAAGAAGGGTAAGATCTTCAAAAGAGAGGATGTAGATGAAATCCTGGTAGATTGTAAGGATAAAGACGCCCAGGTTTCCAAGATCGAACTTAAAACTTCCAAAAAGATCCCACCATTTCCCTTCGATCTGGGATCCCTGCAGTCAGAGGCTTACTCCCTATTCGGTTTCAGCCCTAAAAAGACCCAGCAAATAGCCCAGAACTTATATTCAGAGGGTTACACTTCTTATCCACGTACATCTTCCCAGAAACTCCCTAAAAGCATAGGTTACGATAAGATTCTTAAAAAACTCTCGGGTAACGCTGCCTTTAGAAAATCCATCCAGAAACTCAAGCAGCCATATAAGCCACGTGAAGGTAAGAAAAAGGATGAAGCACACCCATCCATACACCCCACTGGAGTTCTGCCTAAAAAGCTGGGTAGAGATTATCAGAAACTTTACGAACTCATAGCCTACCGATTTATAAGTGTTTTTGGTGAAGATGCACTGGTAGAGACCATGAAGACAAACCTGGAGATAGGAAAGCAACCCTTCACCTTCACCAGGAAGAGAACGGCTAAACTGGGATGGCAGGAGCAGTACCCCTTCAGGAGCGTGGAAAACGATGAATTCCCTGACATCCAGGAAGGTGATAAGCTGAAGAGTGAGGTTAAAGATGAGGAAAAAGAAACCAAACCTCCAGCGCGTTATAATCAGGCTTCTTTAATACGGGAATTAGAAAAAAGGGGACTGGGAACTAAATCCACCCGTGCTAATATCATATCGATCCTTTACGATAGAAAGTATGTGGAAGGAAAGAAGATAAAGGTTAACGTACTGGGAAAACAGCTTATAGACACCCTGGTGAAGTATTCCCAGAAGATAACCAGTGAAGAATTAACTAGGGAGTTTGAAACCAAACTCGAAAATATACAGAAGGGTAAAACCCAGAAAGAAAATATTATAGAGGAATATAAAACAGAAATAAGCTCTATTCTGGATGATATTGAGGAAAACAAACTCAAAATTGGTGAAGAATTGTATAAAGCTTACCGGAAGAGTATGATCGTCGGTGAGTGTAAATGCGGTAAAAACCTGATCCTCATCAGTTCACGTCAGGAAAACTCCTTCGTTGGCTGTTCTGGATATCCAGAATGTAAAAATACCTATTCACTACCCAGGGGGGCAACCATCCTCAAGACGAAGTGTGAGGAATGCGGACTCCCCATGATATCCTTTGGAAAACCCAGACAGAGGGCCTGCCTGGATCCTAAGTGTGGTAAAGAGGATCAGGAACCATCCAATGAAGTGGTGGGTGAATGCCCAGAATGTGGCAGTGAACTTATTAAAAGATCTGGACGCTTCGGAGAATTTATAGGCTGTAGAGGATTCCCTAAATGTCGTTACACCAGATCGATAGAAGAGAATGTTTGATTTAGAAGAGAATATCTGATTAATGGAAGAAAATATTTGATTAAGAAAATGTTTGATTAATAGAAGAAAATCTGATACTAAAGAGATGGTAGCTTATACTTAAATAGAAGGGGAAAGTCTGATATTAAACTAAAAGATAATCATACCGATTTAAGTATCAAACTCATTTTTCCTGATTATTTGGGTGATTTTGTAATATGGTGATTTACATTGGGGTTTAAATTTGGAAAATCCATAAATATAAGTTCATATTAGGTATAATCAAATTAGAAGTATAAAAAATACCGAGGCCATTTCATGAATCGAAGTCAAATCCTACCAAAAATTAAACCATTAATCATCATTATCGTACTATTTCTACTGGTCTTTTCCCTGAGAGCAGAAGCAGTGAACTTATCAGCCATCCCGGATGATATGAAAGCTCTCTATCAGGATGACGGTGGACTGCCCTATTTCAGTGAAGTGGACTCCTATTTTAACTACAGGATGACAGAGGACGTACTGGATCATGGCTACATGGGTGATACCAAGATAAATGGTACAAACTGGGATCTGCATTCCTACTTCCCACCCGGTAAAGAAATGTCTTATACTCCTTTAATTGCATATCTTACGGCGTTTATCTACCTGTTCGTTAACATATTCTCTAATGTGCCCTTAACTAATGTGGTCTTTTGGACAGGAGCTTTTGTAGCGTCATTGGCTGTTATACCAGCTTACCTTTTCATAAGGAGGATTACCAATGATTATGGTGGAATAACAGCAGGTGCACTGGTTGGATTGGCACCCTTCTATTTCTCACACACCTTCGCCGGATTTTTCGACACAGACATGTTCAACATGTTACTGCCTATACTGATAGTATGGTTCTTTATAGAAAGCCTAAGAGCAGATAATTTGAAAAACAGATCTATTTTTGCCGTATTATCTGCAGTTTCAATGCTATTATTTTCACTGGCATGGCAGGGATGGATCTACATCTTCTACTTACTCATCGTGACTGTCGTTGTTTATTTGCTGGTTTCCAAGTATCTGTTTGGTTATAAAACTTTTAATAAACCTGGAGATTATGGTAGTATAAAGGAATGGTTCATTAATCAACCAGTAATTTCTGCACTGGTTGTATTTGTTGTTTTAAGTTCAATACTGGTGATAATTACCAGTGGACCATCTAGTTTCGCATCATCTCTTCTGGGACCTTTAGGATTCACCCAGATTCAATCATCTGTTCAGGTGGCATCCGCCTATCCTAACGTCTATGTTTCTGTTGGAGAACTTCAGGTACCCGATAGTGCCCTGAGTGCTATAAATAATGCTGGCGGACTAGTCGTCTTTATATTCGGTTTACTGGCTGTTTTCTTACTATTCCTGCGTATGATGATAGGTAAGAAGGAAGTTCAAACCAAGGCCAAAGAAGTCGAAAGTGAGAAAACAACCAAAACTCGCAAAAAAAGGAAAAAACGAAGAAGGAAGAGTAAACCAAAAGCTCAAGAAAAAGCCAAGGAAACCCAGAAAAAATACATAATCCCACAGTTAAATGAGTTCGAGAAGAAAAATTACCTCTTTTATGCCGTACTCATGTTTATATGGATTATAACAACTGCATATCTCCTTACTAAGGGTGTAAGATTTTCAGAACTCTTTGCACTGCCTGTAGCTTTATCGGCAGGTATATTTGTAGGGCTTATGCTGGAATATGTAAAAGCCTACGTGCCAAATAACAAATTACAGACTGTAGTGATGGTAGTATTAATTGCAGCAGCTGTGTTTGCCCCAATTTCCAGTGGATATGCTATATCCTCCAGTGTGGTTCCGGGAACCAGTGATCCTATGATACTGTCCCTGAACTGGATAAAAAATAATACCTCTCCAGATACGGTGATAACATCCTGGTGGGATTACGGACACCTCTTTACCGCCGTAGCTGATCGGCCAGTGACATTTGATGGATCGACCCAGAATAACCTCAGGGCTTACTGGGTAGGGAAGTCGCTTACCACCAATAATGAAACATTATCTGCAGGTATACTCACAATGCTGAGTACCACTGGTGATTCAGGCCCTAACACTGTAGAGCTTTACACCAATGACACAGGCAAAAGCGTTGAAATACTGACCAGCATTTTAGGCGTGGATAAAGCTACGGCAACAACCATCTTAACTACTAATTATGGTTTAACTGCTGAACAGGCCCAGAACATAACCCAGTATACCCATCCAGACAATCCATCACCAAATGTGCTCATAACCAGTTCCGATATGCTGGGTAAGGCTGTCTGGTGGTCGTACTTTGCTAACTGGAATTTCCAGACCAACAACAGTACAGGATACAGTTATTTGGAAGGTCAGGCCATGATCATTCCTAACAATGAAACTGGACTGGGCAACGATACCACCGTCCTCATTGCCAACAACGCAGTGTTTGCACATATAACTGGCAACAACGTATCTGCTGGTATCATCAACATAAATGAATTACAGAATCAAAATAAGACTACTCCACAGCTCGTAAACGATCTTATAACCGGGTTACAGGGTAACAGCACCCTTATTGTAAAACCCCACAGGCTGACCGTGATGGTAAATGACACCATCGTCCAGAATGACATAGTCTCTGAGGACGCCATTTACTCCATTGCACTGGTAAATGACAAAGGAACCTTAATGACTTATATATATAGCAAGGAGCTGGAAGATTCCATGTTCACCAAACTATACGTATTCCGGGGACAGAACTTGACCCAGTTCAATTTAGCCTATGAGCAGCCAGGAGTAATGGTCTGGAACGTAGTATAAAACCCCCATACTACTTCTCCTTTTTCATTTTTTGTTAAAATTCAGAGGGTGTTCTCGTAATTTTTTTATGTCAATTAAAATACAATTAATATCATAAATAAAAGATAGATTCTACTCTAAAACTAGAATTGAATTTAATTTTATGTGAATTTTATGGCTGTAGATGATAGAATAAAGAAGATAGAGGAAGAAATCCAGAAAACCCCCTACAACAAAGCAACATCCCATCATATAGGGAAACTTAAAGCTAAACTTTCCCGACTGAAGGAGGAATCACTTCAAAGGAGCAATTCCGGGGCTAAAGGTAAGGGTTTCCATATTAAAAAAAGTGGAGACTCCACCGTAGTTCTGGTAGGGTTCCCTTCCGTGGGGAAATCCACCATACTAAACCAGCTTACCAATGCCGAGTCCAAGATCGGGGAATACGAATTCACCACTCTGGAAATCATTCCGGGCATAATGGAGTATAAAGGGGCTAAAATACAGATCTTCGATATTCCCGGGATAATCACCGGTGCCTCGAAGGGTAAAGGAAGGGGAAAAGAGATACTCTCCGTATCCCGGAATGCAGATTTGATAGTGGTGGTATTAGACGTGTTCAACCCCCAGCACATGCAGGTAATACTCGATGAACTTAGAAATATAGGGATAAGACCCAACGAATCAGTACCCGATGTCACTGTAAAAAGGAGGAAGATGGGTGGAATCAACCTATCATCAACCATTCCTCTTACTAAAATAGATGATAGAACCATAAGATCCATCCTGAATGAATACGGTATACACAGTGCCGATGTACTCATCCGGGATGATGTAAACATCGACCAGTTCATCGATTCACTGGACACCAACTGCCGGTACGTCCCCATGTTACTGGTGGTAAATAAAATAGACCTGGCAGATGAAGAATACCTTCAAAAATTAAAATCTGAATTACCAGATGCCATATACGTTGCCGCAGACCAGGGGTACCACATGGATCTCCTACGGGAGAAAATATTCCAGCAACTGGAACTTATAAGGATCTACCTCAAACCCCAGGGACGTAAAGCAGATCTGGAAGAACCCCTGATCGTAAGAAAGGGTTCCACGGTGGAAGAGGTGGCCTTGAGGTTACACCGTGACTTCGTGCGGAACTTTCGCCAGGCACGGGTGTGGGGGTCCTCAGTGAAGTTTCCTGGCCAGAAAGTGGGACTGGAACACCACCTGCAGGACCAGGATGTGCTCCGGATAATCATAAAGAAATGATCAAGCAATTTTAATTAGACGATGAATAATATAGTAATAGATGGAATGTGTAAAAATGGAATTAGACGATATAAAAATTTCAAAGGCAATCATAGAAGGATACATGGATGACCTATTAGATTATACAGATATGGATGTGGCAATAGGTGGGGGAGGGCCCGCCGGACTCACCGCCGGATACTACCTGGCTAAAGCAGGATACAAAGTCGCCCTGTTTGAGCGTAAACTCAGTATAGGTGGTGGAATGTGGGGTGGCGGGATGATGTTCAACAAGATCGTTGTCCAGGAGGAAGGAAAGAGAATACTGGACGAATTCGGCATAGGATCCACCGAATACGAGGACCAGTACTACGTGGCGGATTCCATAGAATGCACATCCACCCTGTGCTCCAAGGCCTGCCAGGCGGGTTTAAAGATTTTCAACCTGATAGAAATCGAGGATCTGATGATAAAAGAGAAGGGAGTGGAAGGACTGGTATTAAACTGGAGTGCAGTTAAGATAGCAGGACTGCACGTAGACCCTCTCACCGTCCGGTCCCGGGCGGTGATCGACGCCACCGGACACCCCATCGAGATAGTTAAGATAATCGAACAGAAGATGGGCCACAAGCTCAACACTTCCACTGGTAAGATCATGGGAGAAAAGTCCATGTGGGCTGAAGCAGCTGAAAACATAGTCACCGACAACACGGCCGAAATATATCCCGGTTTATATGTGGCGGGAATGGCTGCAAATGCAGTGTACGGGGCGCCAAGGATGGGGCCCATATTCGGTGGAATGCTCCTCTCCGGGGAAAAAGTCGCCCAGATGTTGATTGAAAAGTTGAAATAACCAGGATTAATTTAAAAACTTCCATAACAATTCCTCCTCTTTAAAAACCTTCTAAACAGAACCATGATTCTCTTTATAACCGGAACCCCGGGAACAGGTAAAACCACAGTCTCTAAACTGTTCAAGGAACAGTTTTCCTTTACCCTGGTGGATGTTAATCAAATGGTGGATGATGAGAAACTCTACACAGGCATCCACAAAAAGGGGTATAAAATAGTGGACATACCAGCATTATGTTCTAAATTAGGTGATTTTATCCGTAATTTAGGGGATGGAGAAGATCTGTTGGTTGAGGGCCACTTGTCCCATTTCTGTGGTGGAGCAGACCGGGTAATCGTTTTACGTACCCATCCTGATATATTAGGTGATCGTCTGCAGGATAAAGGGTTTGAAGATGCCAAGATCGCCGAGAACGTTGAGGCCGAGGCCCTGGATGTCTGTGCATTTGAGGCATACCAGGAGTATGGGGATAGGGCCAGTGAGGTAGACACCACAGGTAAAAATCCAGAGGAAGTGGTGGGTATAATTAAAATGATAATTGATGGAGAAAAAACCTCTCCGGTGGGAGGAGTCGATTTTTCAGGTTACCTGGGTTCTTGAACGATTAGGGGAAATTTCTAGGCTATGTTTTTGAATTTTAGGCTATGTTTTTGAATTTTAGGCTATGTTTTTGAAATTTTTTCTCCAGGAGATGGGGGGACTGTCAAAAACTTGGGGTTTTTTTGAAATTTGTGTTTTTGGATAAATAATATTTTTTATCCGTGTTTAACTGATTATTTGGTGAAATTGAAACATAAAAGCTTTTATAATAAATGGAGCAAAGTATTAATCATGCGAATAGAAAAAATACTTGCTCCAGTTGATGGTCTGCTTGATCAGGGTTATAAACTTTCCTATTTTTGTGAAGGTTTATCGAAATATGAAGAAAATCATTTAAAATTAGTTGAAAAGAGATGTTAATTATTTAAATCGTTGAATACATGGTATAAAAAGGGATGTTTTTCATATTGAGATGCGGGTTCCTTTTTGTCCGGAGTGTTTCAGTAAAATCTGTGATTAAAAAATGGATTTAAAGAACGAACCCTTAATTTTTACTATGAAGGAGTTATTAACACCAAGATTCAAATGTATAAGTGTAAAAAAATCTGGTAAAAAGTTTAAAACTGATATATCAGACATTGTAAACACTAATAATACTTTTACACATGAATTTCAAAGAAAAAAACATTGAATTAGCGGGTTTATTCTCCGGATCAATCCATAAAATTGCCCTACAAAATGAAAAAAGACACCAAAAATCAGTATTTTCAAGACAAAACAATAGAAAACTGGATACTCGAATACAAAATCCCAAAAACAGAAACAAAAGATCGTTATTCTGGATATTACATCTTTGACGTGGAGTGGATTAAACTTAACGCTGTTTGGAATTACCGATTCACTTTTATTCGACAGCAAAACAAAATATTATCGTAAATGATGAAATATACTCTGAAGAGAATTCCAAGAACATACAAGAGTTTTTAACTGAATCCACAAGGAATAAAAACAAAATAGCAATAACCACAGACTTAGACGATAAATACAAACCAATCATCGAAGAATTAGGTTTCAAACACCAATGGTGTTTATTCCATGTATTTAAAAACATAAACAAGAAAAATTCAAGACTATGCACGAGATAAAGAACTATCTGATAATGATATAGACAAAATACGGCAAGAAAAAAAACTAGATTTATTCAGCTTATTCGACAGTAAATCATTTAAAAAAGCTAGAAACAGGATGAACGAAATATTAAATCAAATCAGAGATTATTTCAAAGATTATTCAATCAATTACCATGGATTCATTAATACCTTACTTCAAAACGTTCTTCGCATACCTGCTAGATGCAAATATCGAACGAACATCAAATAAATTAGAAAACAAATTCCAAAAAACATTCCCTAAAAGCATCAAAAAGAATAATGAAGATTAAAAAAAGAAGGCGCAATGTCACGAATAAACATCAGAAAACAAATCCTAAACCAAAAAAAAAGTTTTCAACAACCAACCCCTCAAGTTTCTGACAAAGCCCTAATTACAAAGTTTTTTAATCAATCCTATTACAAAGATATACAACATTCTATTCAATATAATAACGGTGATAAAAATGAACGGACCATGGGTTGAGAAATACCGGCCACAAACCTTAGACGAGGTGGTTGGTCAGGATCATATAATTCCAAGACTTAAAAGATACGTTGAAGAAGGCAACATGCCTAACCTCATGTTCACCGGCCCAGCCGGGGTGGGTAAAACCACCACTGCCCTGGCACTGGCCAAAGAAATGCTGGGAGAGTACTGGAGACAGAACTTCTTAGAACTGAATGCCTCTGATGCCAGGGGTATCGACACCGTCCGGAACGATATCAAAAACTTCAGCCGGCTCAAGTCTGTGGGAGCGCCTTTCCGTATTATATTCCTGGACGAGGTGGACAACATGACCAAGGACGCCCAGCACGCTCTGCGTAGGGAGATGGAGATGTATACCAAGACTTCATCGTTCATACTCAGCTGTAACTACTCCTCCAAGATAATAGACCCCATCCAATCCCGGTGCGCCATCTTCCGCTTCACACCCATCAAAGGATCACAGATAATTAAAAGGTTAAAAATTATTGCCGAGGCAGAAAATGTCACCGCCACAGTCGGGGCCCTGGAGAGCATAGTATACTTCGCAGAGGGCGATATGAGGAGAGCTGTGAATATATTACAGGCCTCATCCACCATAGATAATCAGATCACCGAGGAAAGTGTCCATGAAGTAATCAGCAAGGCCAAGCCCCAGGATGTGCGTAAGATAATAAACAGCGCCCTGGATGGTAAGTTCATGGAAGCCCGGGACCTCCTCCGGGAAGTAATGGTGGTCGAGGGCACCAGCGGAGAGGACATGATCACCCAGATATACCAGGAAGTATCTAAGATGACCATGGAAGGCCTCCTAGACCAGGAGACCTACATAGATTTAATTGAAAATATCGGTAAATTCGATTACCGTATCCGGGAGGGATCCAATCCACGGATACAGCTCGAAGCTCTTTTAACTAAATTTTTACTCAAAGATAAACAATCTTAGGAAAAATTAAGAAGTGAAAATATTCTTAGAAAATTAAAAATAACCATATAATGGTCATATCAAATGTTGTGGACAGAAAAATACAACCCCAAAAATTTTGATGAAGTACTGGGCAACGCCAAGGCCAAAGATGAGATAGAAGGCTGGATCAACGCCTGGTTGGTTGGCGAGCACCCCAAACCACTCTTACTGGTGGGACCGCCAGGTACCGGGAAAACCACCCTGGCTCATCTCGCGGCGCAGGAATTCGCCGATTCCATTGAACTCAACGCCAGTGATAAAAGATCCTATGATATCCTTCTCCGGACCATAGGGGAAGCATCTGCCACTGGTTCTCTCTTCAATCAGGGTTTGAAGTTCATAATACTGGATGAAGTGGACGGAATACATGGGACAGATGACCGCGGCGGTGTAAGGGCTATATCCAAGATAATAAAGGAAGGGCACCATCCACTCATCATGATGGCCAACGACCCCTACAGTAAGAGGATTAAAAGCCTTAAAACCAAGTGTCAGGTCATAAACATCAAGAAGGTGCATACCAACAGTATCGTGGCCCTCCTGAAACGGATCTGTATTAAGGAGGGTGTTGATTTTGAGGATCATGTTTTAAGGACCCTGGCCAAACAATCCAAAGGAGACATGAGATCGGCCATCAACGACCTGGAGATTATGGCCCGGGGGAAAAAAAGCATCACCTCTGCGGATCTGGAAGTGATCTCCAAGAAGGATGATATCCACAACATCTTCGACTCAGTCAGGACCGTCCTGAAGAGTAAAAACCCCCAGCGTATAAGGGAAGCCATGCAGGTGGAAGCCGACCCGGCCTTTATACTGGAACTCATCACCGAGAACGTTCCCCGGGAATACGAGAAGAAGGATGAAATCGAAGAAGCCTACGAGATGATCTCCCAGGCAGACACCTACTTGGGCCGGGCCTTCCAGACACGGAACTATGGATACTGGAAGTACACCTATGATTTAATGAGTTTAGGGGTGGCCCTGTCCAAGGATGAGACCTACCGGAAATTCGCCCGCTACGCCAACTCTTCAGTTTACACTTTACTTTCAAAAAGCCGTGCCAAAAGAGACCTGATGGATAGGGTGGCGGATAAGATCGGTGAGAAAACCCACTCCTCCCGTAGGGTGGTGAGGGAGCAGTTCCCCTACTTGGAGATGATGTTCCAGGATAATGACCTGGCACGGAAACTGGCGGACTACTTCAACCTGGACGATGCTGAGGTCAAGCTCTTCCGTAGCAGGAAGATCCCTAAAAGGAAGAAAGCGAAGCCTAAAAAGTCCTCGCAGAAAGACACTGAAAATAAAGTGGAGAAAAAGGGATCATCTGCTGTTGCCAAAAGGGAAGGTAAAAAGGAAAAAGAAGTAAAACCTCCAAAGTCTACTCCCCAGAAGACAAAATCCACTACTAAAAAATCAAAGCCATCTCAAAATAAAGACGCTAAGAATTTGGCCAAAGAAAAGGAAGCATCAAACCAGAAGAATTCTAATACCAGGGAAAAATCTTCAAATCCTGAGGATAAGGAAAAACAGGTTTCCTTGTTCAGTTTTAAATAACCATATTCCCATATAATATATGCCTAAATCCAGTAGAACGCACTTTTTCAATCATCGTGGTTCTCTTTAAACACCTTGAAGAATATGAATCTTTCTGAATAATAGTTCTCTTATTTCGACGCTTAAACTTTCAAATACGCTGGCATCAAACTGGGACAATCCTTTACTGTAATTGATACCAGGCTATAGGTTAAATTTATCAGGTAGTAGTCATCTGTTTCTGTGCAGCTCACCCTACTGTGTACCGTGCTCTTCAGCATGTATCAATTCTTAAAGTTATCTATTCGTATGATCCCTCAAAGTATCCGTATGCATGCACATGTCATGCAAATAAACTATTAATAAATGAACATAGTGAAAATTAGATCAATGAGTTTTTGGAATTTCTAGTTAATCGGGAGGTGGAACTAGATTTTCCAAAAATTATCCCTTTTCTATTACTTTTGATTGGAAACAAAAAGAGCAGACTTCAACATATTCTCCCTGACTTCCGGGATATATTCTTCCAGGAATTCCAGTAGATCATTGGAAACCTTATCTTTAGGGAGAATATCACAGTTAAAATCACGTTCACTGGCCCATGTCTCTATCCAGGAATCAGGGATATTTATCAGAGGATAAATCGTCTTTAAATCATTTGGTTTGTCTTTTAAAATGGTGGGCTCGATTTCCTCTCCCTGTAGCATCTGTTTGATTATATTTTTCACTTCCCCATCCAGGGTAAGGGGTGATGCCATTTTAACAACTTCACCGGGCCGGGCCAGTTCCAGATCATCACTGTAGGTAATCTCGATACCATATTTCCTTGTGTAGGGCTCTAATATTATATACAGGGCTGTGTTAGCACAGCTACTATTTTCTTCTATGAATATCTTCTCCTTCGGATGTAGAGACTTGCTTAAAAGCCGGGAGGCCCGGATGCACATCTTCTGGAAAACCTTAGACCTTACCACCTTCCAGTCGGGGTGTTTCTCCAGGAATAACTCCTCCTTTTTACGGGAGAACCTGGAAAATTTAAGGTTATTGATGAGTATTGAATTATTATAAAGACTTATAAACTGGGTATTAACTCCAATCATTCCCAGGAAGTCCAGGATCTCTTGACTCATATTTTCACTTATATACTATTATGTACGAGAATATAAATAAAAACATAAAATTTTACTATCCTGAGAAGGTGGTGAACAGATTAAGTCTTTAAAACGGAAGTTAGGGCTTTTTGAGGTTACCGTATCTGGTATAGGGATTATCCTGGGTGCCGGGATTTACGCCCTTCTGGGAGAGGCCGCTCCCTTAGCAGGGAATGCCCTGTGGCTTTCATTTATCATATCGTCGGTTGTTGCTGCTTTTACTGCGTTAAGCTATGGGGAACTTTCATCCATGTTTCCCAGTGCCGCTGCAGAGTATGAGTACGTTAAAAATGCCATAGGCCGGCGTGTTGCGTTTGTAATCGGCTGGCTCATTATATTAAGTGCTGTCATCAGTTCTTCAGCGGTGGCCATAGGTTTCGGTAATTATCTGGCTGTGTTAGTTAACATACCCCCTATTGTTTCTGCCATTAGCCTCTTAGCAGTGCTTTCGTTACTTCTTTTCATCGGTATAAAGGAATCTGCCTGGGTGGCCATCATATTTACATCCATAGAGGCTCTTGGTCTTGTAATCATCTTCATTATTGGAGTACCCTACTGGGGGAGTGTTAACTACCTGGAGATGCCTTTGGGTATAAATGGAGTTATGGCTGCTGCGGCTTTGATCTTCTTCGCCTACCTCGGCTTTGAAGAGATCGTTAAATTGTCTGAGGAGACCAACGAGCCCAACAGGAACATTCCACGGGCCATCATACTGGCCATGATTATCAGCACCGTTCTATACATTCTGGTGTCCTTTAGCTCAGTCAGCATACTTGGCTGGGAAATCCTGGCAAATTCACAGGCCCCCTTTTCCCAAATAGCAAATGCAGCCCTTGGGGCAAATGGAGGATTCTTACTTACCATAATAGCCCTGTTTGCAACCAGTAACACTGTCCTTTTACTGCTTTTAGCCGGTTCCCGGATAGTGTATGGCATGTCCGAATTCCGCTCCCTCCCACGGGTCCTGGGTAAAGTTCATCCGCGGACAAGGACGCCCTGGGTTTCAATAGTGGTGATGGGCCTGGCTGCAGTTGTATTTTTATTCGTGGGGAATCTGGAATTCCTGGCAAGCGCCAACAATTACACCTTATTTTTAAGTTTCATCTTCATCAATGCCTCTGTGCTGATCCTGAGGTACACTTCTCCGGAATTAAAACGGCCATTTAGGATACCCTTAAATATAAAAAATATACCTATATTATCAGTTTTTGGGCTCCTCACTTGTGTCGTACTTTTAACACAGCTCAATCTGGATGCAATTATCTTAGGAATAATTTTAACGGTTGTTGGGGTTGTACTGGCTTTTTTAAGTAGGGAATAAAACACAGTATTCTACAGTAGAAAAAATGCTTCAATAACAAAAATCCAATAGCAAAATTTATTTTTTAGGGGAAAGTAAACTATTACTCAAGGAGATTTATTTTATCCAGGGGATTTTTATGCTTAAAATATTCGGCCGGAAGAAAGATAAAAAGAAGGATGAAAGGGAGTTACTTACCGTTGAATCCCCTGAACCAGTGGACTGCCTCTGCGATTTCACCTTCAACTTTCACTGGCAGCATAAGGGAGAGAAGCTCGATCCTACTTGGAAAATCCCCCAAAACGACTTAACCTTCGGAGACCTGGTGGAACACCTAAAAAGTGGAGGAGATATACGTATAAATGGAGATGCTGGTCATAGGTTGGCCTCCAGTATGGGTGTGGACCTTAAGTACTTCGGTGGAAGTGGAAACGACATACCGGTTGGTGACATCTACGTAGAGGGAGATTCCGACACCCGAATGGGGATCAGCATGGCCCGGGGCAATATCTACGTTAAAGGAGCAGTAAAAGAGCCCATGGGCAACCTGGTAGAGGTTAAATCAGATGTTAAAGGCTACCAGAAGTACAGATCGATTACGGACATCATGCACCAGGGCCTCCAGGGAGATAAACTCGTATCATGCGATTTGGTGGGAAGTAAACTCGTAATCGATGACGGGACAGTCAAAGACACCGTCGGTGCCAGGTTAGACCGTGAGGTAGAGATAATCTTTCATGGCAAGGTGGATCTAAGCACCGGGATACTCATGAGGAAGGGCATCGTCCGGGTGAATGGCCCGGCCGGGAAAAACAGTGGAGCCCTGTTAAATGGGGGCACCCTGATCATCAACGGAAACACCGATGATTTCACCGCCATAGACATGATCAAGGGTAAAATAATAGTAAACGGTGATGCCGGTAAATTCCTGGCAGCCAACAAGAAAACCGGTGTCATATTCTCTAAAAAGGGACGTCCAATTCCACCTGTAAATGAAAAACCAGTATCCACTGAGGATAGAAATCTTCTTCTAGCTTACGGCTTCAATCCCCAAGGTTTCAGGAAGTTTGAATAGATCACGGAAGGTAAATATTTAATTTTTGTGTTGACCTTCAAATCCCTTCTCCAGAACAAAAACTAGGATAAAACCTATTATCGCCATCACTACAACCGGCGCAACAGAATCCATACTGGCCACTGTTCTTTCATAGGGCAACCTCAACGTACCGATCATCAATCCCACAAGAAATGACATGGTAATGGATTTATGATGATTTAACATGTAATCCAGTGCTCTTGAAAAGGATAAAATCCCTATTAACGCACCTATTCCAAACACAATAATTTCAGTAAACTGCATATTGTTTAAAACATTTATCATATATTCATATTGGTTTAGAAGAAGCAGGATAAATGCTCCGGAAATTCCAGGCAGTATCATGGCACATATGGCCACCATTCCCGAGAAAAATATCACCGGTAAGGAGTGGTTGGCCTGAATAGGGTTTAAACCAATGAAGATAATGGCAAATACAAACCCCAAGAGTAAAAATGCTACGTTTTTAACGTTTAAACCACCCACATGTTTGTAGACAAAAAATGCAGATGAAAATATTAAACCAAAGAAGAATGCATATGTTAACGCGGGATAATTAGCTAAAAGATATGATATCACCTTGGACATGGTTAAAATAGCTAAACCTATACCTAAAAGTAGAGGTATGAATAACCTGAAGTCTATTTCCTTTATAGCGTTTTCTTTAAATTTTTTAAATTTTCCCTCTACTAGGTACAACAGAAATTTAAAGTCGATACGACTTATGGCATGGATGAGTCTTTCATAGATGCCGGTGATCAATGCTATTGTTCCACCGGAAACACCGGGGATCACGTCTGCTGTTCCCATAAACAGCCCTCTTAAAAATATTAGAAAAGCTTCCAGGTTAATCTTGACAATTTTCATTCGAGCACCATAACATATTTGAACAAAGTATTAAGTAAATCAGAAGATAAGATTGTTTTTTATCCTTAGAATTATAATCCTTTTTTTATACTTTTAAATGTAGGTGGTTTAATATGGCTGGAATCATAGAAACAGTGACTAACTTCGCTATCTACTTAATTGAAGATCTGGGATACTGGGGTGTTTTCATAGGCATGATCCTGGAAAGCGCGTGTATACCACTTCCCAGTGAAGTTATCATGCCCCTATCCGGTTTCGTCGTCTACAGGGGTGAGATGGGCCTCTTAGGAATTACCATCGTCGGTGCGGTGGGAAACCTCATAGGTTCCTGGATCGCCTATTTCGTAGGACTTAAAGGTGGAAGGCCCTTCCTGGAAAAATACGGTAAGTACGTGCTCATAAGCCCCGCGAAGCTGGATATGGCTCATGAATGGTTTAATAAATACGGCCATGAGGCGGTGCTTATAAGTCGGGTTCTGCCGATAATCAGAACTTTCATATCCCTACCTGCTGGTATAACGGAAATGGACCTGAAAAAGTTCACCATCTACACCTTCGTGGGTTCACTACCCTGGTGCTTTGTTTTAGCATACATGGGGTTTATGCTAGGACCAAACTGGAATATAATAGAGGAATACTTCCATTACATGGACATCGTCATGGTTATAGCAGTGGTTATCCTGGCAGTCTACCTGGTCCATAAGTACTGGCGGGATTACTAAATACACAGACAACTCTAGAAATAATTAATTTTTCAGATTTAAGGAAAGATAAATTACACTTTGTTATTTTTCACCTTCAAATATAATTTCCAGTTTTCATCTACAGATATCACACGTCTAATCACCAAAAGCAGGAAAACTATCAGTACTTTAATCTTTATCACGTAAAAATTTGAAGGTGAAACATTGTAATAACCCCATATCAACATGAAAACCACCAGAGCGATCCATATCACGGGTGAAAAAATCACATACTTTACTGGTTGCATCTCTACGGTCTAATTTACTAGTGTTAACACTTGCTATATTGCCCTGAAGGATTCCGGCAAGTCCTATTAGAACGTAGCACAACACCCAACCAATGTCAGGCAACTGACCTGACATGTAAATTCCATTTGAAAATTGATAGGTGATACAAGATCTGATACAAATTGAACCAGAAGGGCCAGTGCCAATAGTATAATGGGATTTCTACCCCGGGATTTCTACCCCCCATTTATTTACTTGTTTCATTATCAAATTTACCAAAAGCATGAATATAACAAAATTTCGGATTATATAAAATGAAAAAATAGAAAATGCCGATGTAATCCCTTGTAACCACAGAAGATAGGGTGTTCCAGGAAATCCAAATGGCAGAAACCATTACAATCAAGGCATCTAAAATAGTTTTGTAAATATTTTCAGGGCTATCAAGAGGCCTGAACAATAAAAACAGTCCTATTAAGAAAAATAAATAATACAGCAAATAAAATATATCGGTGGCGGATGGAAAAGGTTGAACATGTAAAACAACCTCCATAAAAGCCCATATTGTATCTCCTATAACATAGAGCAGTAATGAGAATGCAATGAATAACCAGGCCAAATAAATACGTTTTCCATAAATTCTAGACCTCTTTGCAGCATATATTAAACATAAAAAGGAAAGAAATCCCACCAGAGGAATGATAAAATCAAAGAATATAATATTAATTTCCATACTTTGATTAGTTAATAAAAAAAAGTACAAATCCAATTATCAAAGATGCACCAAAAATTGAAGCAGTTTTAAAGGAAATAAATTCTCTTTCTGGACCTGGTAAATTATTCATGAATTTCCTTGAACTTAATCACATAAAAAAATAGATTTATTCGTCAGAAAAATTTATATAGGACATCAGATATTATGAATGTGAACATTTAGGTGATAAAAAAATGAAGAAAATGGGAACTTTAAGATTAACCATGCGGCTATATTTAGCAATTGCCCTATTATTTTTCCTGATCTATGTGATTGTTACACTGGCCGGATATTTCCTGCACTTCGGGAACCTTACCTTCTACGCTATACTGGCCGTCGCCATAGTAGTGGGCCAGTACCTTCTGGGGCCTAAGCTGGTGGAAATGACCATGCGGGTGAGATACGTATCTCCCCATGAAGCCCCTAAACTCCATGCCATGGTGGAAGACCTGGCCATGAAGGCTGGCATCCCCAAACCAAAGGTAGGAATCTCTGAAGTGAACATACCCAATGCATTCGCCTTCGGGAGAACCAAAAGTGACGGTAGAGTCTGCGTAACCAGGGGATTACTTCACATACTGGATGAAGGAGAATTAAGGGCGGTTCTGGGACATGAACTATCCCACATCAACCACCGGGACATGGCGGTGATAACCATGATCAGCGCCGTTCCACTGATCTTCTACTACATATTCATCAGCACATTATTCAGTGGCGGTGACAATGATAATGCCGGACTCATCGGAGTCGTCGCTTTAGTTGGTTATTTCCTGTCACAGTTGATTGTTCTCTTCGTATCTAGGGTAAGGGAATATTATGCCGATCAGGGAAGTGTAGAACTGGGAAACCCACCACATGAACTGGCCAGCGCACTTTACAAACTTACCTATACCTCAGCTGTAGCAGATAAAAGGGAAAAGAAGGAAGTTGAGGGTGTGAAAGCCTTCTTCGTCAACGACATTTCCAGCTCCAGTGATGTGATCAGTGACTTAAAACAGCTGGACCTGGACATGAATGGAAGCATCAGTGAAGCTGAACTCAATGAACTAAAATACAACCGAACCAAAATAGGTACCGGCAGTCAGATCATGGAAGTACTTTCTACCCACCCCAACATGGTTAAAAGGGTTAAAAGACTGTCTGAGAT
>WOYI010120240.1_pt3 | contig 32689 bp, 30 predicted proteins | sample 6423411 | NCBI WGS metagenome assembly WOYI01 (sample SAMN13441803, study PRJNA592873) | oil field metagenome | biome: oil field; feature: oil-well bore; material: oil-contaminated soil; isolation source: oil-contaminated soil from oil-well borehole | place: Germany: Wietze | collected 2016-10-18 ...
ATACAAAGACCGAAGGAACAGGTTGGATTGGCGGTTCGGATGAAGAAAAAGAAGGCACCTGGAAATGGGTAGATGGTCCGGCTGAGGACCATGTTGTTTTTTGGTCAGGTGCCTCAAATGGAAGCCTCTTTGGAGGTGAATATTCGCACTGGGGGTCAGGCGAACCAAATAATTCGGGAGATGAAGATTATGCGCATATTTTGTATAGTGCCGGAGTTAGAGGTTATTGGAACGACTTGCCTAATGGAGGTTCAAATTATCCGGGATATATTCCACAGGGATTTTTGATTGAATATGGCGGAATGCCCGGTGATCCGGTGGTTAAACTTTCGGCGGTGGCTTTTGTAGAAGTTAAGGAAAGTAAAAAGCCGGAACTGGATATGAACCGGGTTAAAACTCTTTTTTGCGGAGGCATGACGCATGAATTGACACTGGATTTTTCAAACGGAAGTCCGCTTACGAAACTTACTCCATTCGATTCGCGGGTTGTTGTTACCAACGAGGAAACGTATAACCCGACTGTTGTTGTACTTGAATACGGAAAATACTCTTTTCAACTCGACATGGTGGATGCTTCAGGATGTGAGTATAAAGATACATTGGAAATAGGCATTCATAACCAACCCGAAGCTTCATTTAATCTCGATTCTAGCACATGTTACGCTTATAACCTGCAACTTGTTTTTACCGACGATACTGTGGAAGAAACCGAGTTTACCTGGTATTACAACCAGGAAGAATTTCAATCGGGAATTGGTTTGGACAGCGTGGTTATGCCGCTTGGATTTGAGGATGATGACCGCACTGTTGGGTTAAAAGTTAACGAACAAGGATGCACGGATTCGATGACAATGCCGGTGAAAGTAAAACCGGATATTTTTGTGACAGATACTAATTCGTCCGGATGTTCTCCTTTGGAAGTAAGTTTTGCGGCAAAAAGCACAAATAAACCGGCTCATTCATATTCCTGGGATTTTGCAGATGGTACAAGTTCAACTGAGCAGAATCTGACGCATATTTTTACTAATACGGGAGATAGCACCGGGTTTTTTGATATTCGGTTAACCGTACTTTCTGACGATGGGTGCGAGAATACTGCCATTTTCGAAAATATGGTAAATGTTTATCCGGTTCCCGGGGCTCAATTCACTGCTGATCCTCAGGACGCTTTAATTACCAATCCTGAAATCAATTTTATAAATACCAGCCACGCCGGAGCCTCTTATTTTTGGGATTTTGGCGACAGCGCTTATTCTAAAGAAATGAGCCCGGGACATCGCTACGATGAGATGGGTATTTATCGTATTATGCTCCAGGTTAGTAATGATTTTGGATGTAGCGATTCCATGTTTCAGGAGGTCACCGTAACATTCGATCAGCTTTTTGCGCCAAATGCATTTTCTCCCAATGCCAGCCTCGATGAAGACCGTGTTTTTCGTTTGTATGGCGATGGTGTACTGGAAAAAGGATACAAGCTCCTGGTCTTTAATCGCTGGGGCCAGCTGATTTTTGAATCGAACTCGCCAACTACAGGTTGGGACGGGAAAATGGAGAATTCAGAATTTGCACCAACCGGGGTGTACGCCTGGGTGTTGCAATACACCGATTTTACCGGGGAAAAACATGTGCAGCAAGGTTCGGTAAGCTTGTTGTTCTGACAAGTTTCCATATTGATTTTAAGCTCATTTACCATTATTTAACTTGACATTTGGGTCATACTGTCGTAACTTTGTATAGTTTAAAAACTGGTGCTATGCAAATCACGGATGGGTTAGGTAAAGAAGAGATGGCAAAGAAATACCAGGTATTCAAAGGCTATCCGGTGAAAGAGAGAAACAGGAAAGAGAGCATGGAACAGCACTATGTAGTTCCTTGGGAAATGCCACATGAAGAGTGTAAAAAACAAATTCACTAAATCATTGGTATCAACAATCGGTCTCTTATTGGTTTTTCACTTTTTTGTCCTATGAAAAACGTCAGCGAAATTTCGTGGGAACCATAACTATAGTTGGATAATTTCGACATGGTATAGTCGAAGCTGTATCCAAACTGAAATTTCTCACGTGCAAATCCGAGCAAAAAAATCAATGCATCAGGACGTACATCCAAATTATTTCGTAACCACCCACCGAATAAAAACGATTTTTCGATCATATAAATTCCAAGATTCAACTGCTTGAAACTTCCTTGTTGCTGATATAAAATATTTGGGGAAAGTGTAAACTCGCGCGACAATAATCCATGATGCAATTTTCGGGTACGTGCACCGGCATAAACAGTAACTTTCATCGGAAGTTTTCCTTTATGGTCCCCTTCAAAAACCGATTCGTTGGGTTGTGTTAGATGGTGTACACTCGCTCCCCAAAATATTTGGCGTTGCTGCCCAACAATGCCCACGGCAAAATCGGGATAGGTTTTTTGATCATTTGAAATGTCGAGAGGCGCTGTTCCGCTAACCACCCCGGAAATCTGATCGATGTTTGAAGGGAAAATCAGGCTGTTTAAATCAAACTGCTTATGCACAACCCCACCCTGGAGCCCAAGTGTAATAAACGATTCAATGGCTAACTGAACGTGATATGAATACGATAACATGGCTGAACTGGTACTGGTCACATTATTAGGTTCGCGATCGTGGTAGGCTTGTATTCCAATGCCCGATTTTGATTTTCCTGCCATCCAGTCGTAGGAGAGTGAATAGGTGGTGAAAGAATTCCCTTTCTGTGGCCATTGATTTCGATAATTTACAACCAAACGGGGAAGTTCAGTAGTTCCGGCAAAAGCAGGGTTCAGATGAAGTGGATTCGCATAAAACTGCGAATAGCCCGGGTCCTGGGCAATGCTCATGAGCGAACAAAATAGTAACACGCTAATCAATAATAAAATCCTCATAAATATAAACCCCGGCGATGAGCCGCGCAAAATACAAAATCATTTTTACTTACCGGGGCTGCCACGGATTAATTTTAGAATAATCAAACTGTGGAATTTTCAGGATCAAAGACAGTTCTCCTGTAAATCCAAAACCGCCAGATAAGCCTGGAATACCTGCACCTGCGCTCAGATTGATTCGCAGATTGTTGAAGGCAAAACCTGCAATACCTCCAAAAGAATACACCTGATCGGTAAAATTACTTTGAATAAAAACCCCAAGCGAACGGCGTGTAAATTCGGTATATAAGTTTAGACGTCCCATTGCATATTCATCCTGGTAAAACAACATCAACTCGGGATTAAAAACAAATGGCCGGGAGTGCAGACCGTTGTGATAACCTTCGTGATTTTTTGAAAGGTAAAAAGAACCGTTGAATGGAAAATGGTTTTTCGTTTCTACAGTCGGGACCGCAATGTCCGTTTTGAGGCTCGAACCGATCGAAATTCCCCAGGTTAATGCTGGCATGTCCCATAAAAATGAAACTCGTGGTTTTAGTACAAAATACCTGATTAATTCTTCTCCGGGAAGATTAGGTTCATTCAACTCGTTAACCATGATACGGTCAAGTGTGTAAATTGCCCACTGTTTTGTCGCCAATAAAATATTTGTATTAAAGCCAAATCGAATAGTGCCGTTAGCAGTTTTGCGTGGAATACCGGCGTATGTAAAACCAAGCTCGGTGGTCCCGATGTTTTTGCTTCCAATTAGTCCTTGCTGAAAACAGATGGCTATTCCTCCTTTTAACTTATCCGAGTAGCTGTCGTAAGTGGCGTAAAATAAATTATATGCTTTGGCCGAATCGACCCGGCTGAATTGATCTCCGATCCGGAAATTGCTTTCGTGGTCGAGCCCGGCAAATGCGGGGTTAAACATTACATGGTTAAAGAATGATTGCAAGGGGCTTTCGTTCTGAGCTTTCAGGTCCGAAAACAAGGCAATAAGAAGAAACGCCCACGATATTTTGAGTATCAGTCTCAATATTTCGACGTTAATCGGATGACATTTTAAGCAACTCTTCCAAAAGATATTGTTTTTGTCCGCTGGCTCTTCGCAGTGCGCCGGCCATTTTAATCTTCAGTTTTTCATGAACTTCGACGGGTGGAAAATGTTCGAAATTCTCGATTACCGTGAAAGCTTCAAAAGCAGTATCAAATTCTTCTTCGATGATGATATCAATAAAAACTTCCATGAAAGAGCTGTAGTCAAGTCCGTTTTGCCAGCAAGCGGTAGCTATATCTTTTCTGATCGTTTTATATTTTTTCTCCTGGAGTGCTTCTGCCAAAACCGGAACAGCTTCTTTATCTTTTAAATTCGCAAGAAGGTTTCGGATCTCTTTTTGTATTTCCACTTCGGGATTTGCCGTTAACAATTCGAAAAGCAATGGCAGATAAGCTTTGTTTCCGATTTCTTTTACTTGCTGGAGAGCCAATAAAACGATTTCTGTTTTTGCCGAGAATAAACGATCGCGCATGGCTGGTTCTATTTTATGCTGAATCATCGCAGATGTTTTTATTGATGGCTGCAAATTTACGTTATTAAAAATGCGAAAACAAAGGCGATTTAGAAATGTTTGTGAAGAAACAATACCTTTGCGGCATTCATGAAAAAAGTTGAAGAACTTCGCGATGGACATGTTGGCCCGCTGATATTAAAATACTTTATTCCGGCTTTTATAGGTGTGTTTGTAAATGCACTTTACAACATCGTCGACCGTATTTTTATTGGCCAGGGTGTTAGTGCGGAAGCGCTTTCCGGGATCTCGGTTATTTTCCCGGTAATGATGATTATGATGGGATTTGGGATGCTGATCGGTATCGGGACCGGCGTGTATGTTTCCATCAACATGGGTAAAAGGCAGATGGACCGCGCAGAGGAAACACTCGGCACCGGATTTTTGCTGATGATTATTTCTTCCATATTGATAATGGCCGTAACTTACGCGCTTAAGGTTCCTATTTTAAGAAGTTTTGGTTCTACCGAAGAAACTTTCCAGTATGCTAACGATTATCTCGATATCATCTTGGCGGGAGTGCTGTTTATGGTGGTAGGTTTCTCCCTGAATAATGTTATCCGTTCTGAAGGAAATGCACGTATCGCTATGATTTCGACGTTGTTAAGTTCGGTAACCAACATGATTCTTGACCCTATTTTTATTTTCTGGCTCGATATGGGAGTGAAAGGTGCGGCCTATGCAACTGTCATTTCGATGTTTGTCCTGATGATTTGGGTTTTGTATCATTTCATAAAAAGCCGGCGTTCGGTTATCAAATTGAAATTGCAATATATTCGCATTAACAAGGGGATCCTGTTGGAAATAATTGCAATTGGAATGGCTCCCTTTGCGATGCAGGTGGCCGGAAGTTTTGTACAAGGGCTTCTGAATAAAAAACTCATCATGTTTGGAGGTGACCTTGCTGCCGGAGCTATGGGGATTATTAACTCGGTACTGACATTGGTGGTGATGGCCATTGTAGCACTAAATATGGCTTCTCAACCTATTCTCGGATTTAATTATGGCGCAAAATCGGTTGATCGGATTAAACAAACACTACGGATAACTTTAATTTGGTCAACAGTAATCTCAGTTTTTGCCTTTGTATTGATTGAAAGTTTTCCAGGCGCCATTATTAAGGTTTTCAATAACGATAGCGAAGCACTTTATGATATTGCAAGCCATGGTTTGCGTTTGGTTTTACTGGCCCTGCCTGTTGTTGGGTTTCAGGTAGTTGCATCCAATTTCTTCCAGTCCATTGGGAAAGCAGGCCTTTCGATGTTTGCCACCCTATTCCGTCAGGTAATAATTTTGTTGCCCTTGTTGTTGTTTTTGCCTGTGTTTTGGAATATCGACGGAATTTGGATCAGTTATCCTATTTCGGATGCAGTATCGGCGGTGGCGGTTGCTTTTTTACTTTATCGCGAATGGAAACGTTTGCCTTTAATGCTTCAGAATCAAGTTGAAGAAAATTAGAATCATATTGAGTGGTACTTTGGTTGTGCCTGCTATTCTTTTATTTGTCAGGTTTCCACAATTTCTCATCCTTTATGTTTTCAATACCGATGTTCCAGCTTGGTTTTAAGCGCTTCTGCGGTATATGAATTTTTAATTTTTACAAGGTCTTCAGGCAATCCTTCAAATACCAGATTTCCGCCTTTGTCGCCTCCTTCGGGGCCAAGATCGATAATCCAGTCGGCTGACTTAATGATTTCGAGATTGTGTTCGATAATAATAATCGAATGTCCGCGTGAGATTAGTGCGTTAAACGAATCGAGCAATTTGCGAATATCGTGGAAGTGCAAACCCGTTGTTGGTTCATCAAAAACAAAGAGGGTAGGTACGTCTTTTTCCCGTGCCAGAAAAGAAGCCAATTTAACCCGCTGGCTTTCACCGCCCGACAATGTGCTCGATGATTGGCCCAGTTTTATATATCCCAAACCTACATCCTGCAGCGGTTGTAAACGTTTGGTAATTTTCTTCTCGGTTGAGGATTTGCCTTTTTCGAATACTTCGATAGCCTGGTTTACTGTGAGGTTCAACACATCGTCAATGTTCAGGTTATGGTAATGTACGTCGAGAATATCTTCCTTAAAACGTTTACCCCCACAACTTTCGCAAAGCAAATATACATCGGCGAGGAATTGCATTTCAACTTTTATGGTGCCTTCTCCCTGGCACTCGTCGCATCGTCCGCCATCCACATTAAACGAAAAGTGCGAAGGTTTCAGGTTTTGTATTTTTGCGCCCTGCTGCTCCGAAAATAGTTTTCTGATCTCGTCGTAGGCTTTCAGATAGGTCACAGGATTTGAGCGTGACGATTTTCCGATCGGATTCTGGTCGATAAATTCGATAGCTTCCAACATTTTGTAGTCGCCCAAAATGGCGTCGTGATGACCGGTACGTTCGCCATAACCACCAAGTATTTTGGTAAGCGCCGGGGTTAATATCTTACTTACCAATGACGATTTCCCGGAACCGCTTACTCCCGTGATCACCGTCATCGTATTTAGGGGAAACCGTACCCGAATGTTTTTCAGGTTGTTTTCGCGGGCACCTACTATTTCAATCGAATTCACCCATTTTCGGCGTTGCTTTGGTACCTCAATTTTTTCAACTCCGCTCAGGTATTTTGTTGTCAAACTTTCTGGTTTCTTTTCAAGTTCGCTGTGATTGCCCTGGAAAACCACTTCGCCACCATGTTGTCCGGCCAAGGGGCCAATATCAATCACTTCGTCGGCAGCCCGGATAATATCTTCGTCGTGTTCAACCACTAAAACCGTATTTCCGATTTGCTGGAGGCGGCGGAGTACTTTTATCAACCGCTCTGTGTCGCGCGAATGTAACCCGATACTGGGTTCGTCGAGAATATACAAGGAGCCGACTAAACTGCTCCCGAGCGAAGTAGCCAGGTTGATACGTTGTGATTCACCTCCGGACAAGGACGATGACAGCCGGTTTAAAGTTAGATAACCTAACCCAACATCACACAAAAACTCCAATCGGTTAGTGATCTCTATTAAAATACGTTTGGCAATCTCATATTCGTGAAAAGGAAATTCGAGTTCGGTGAAAAAAGACTTTAATTCTGAAACAGGCATCAATACCAATTCCTGCAACGATTTACCAGCAATTTTTACATATCCTGCTTCACGTTTTAACCGGCTACCTTTACATTCGGGGCAGATGGTTTTTCCCCGGTAGCGAGAAAGCATCACACGGTATTGGATTTTATAACTGCTTTCTTCCAGAAATTTGAAAAAAGCATTCAAGCCTTCAAAGTATTTATTCCCCGTCCAGATCAGAAATTTCTGCTCTTCACTTAGCTCGTAAAAAGGCTTGTGTATCGGGAAGTTAAATTTGTCGGCGGCATAAATGAGCTGGTTTTTCCACTCACCCATTTTTTCTCCCTTCCAGCAAGCAATGGCATCCTGGTAAATCGACAACGATTTATTGGGTATCACAAGGTCTTCGTCGATACCGATCACTTTCCCGTAACCTTCGCAAGTGGGGCAGGCGCCCACAGGATTGTTAAAGCTGAACATATGTACCGAAGGTTCTTCAAACTCAATTCCATCGGCTTCAAAACGATTCGAGAATTTTTGTATTTCCACCCGATCTTCTACATATACTTTAACAATGCATTCGCCATGACCTTCGTAAAAAGCTGTTTGCACCGAGTCGGCTATCCGGCTTTGTAAATCTTCATCGTGTTGTACTGTAATTCTGTCGATTACAAGATTACAATTGCCCGAGCAAAATTCAGCGGTATTGCTTTTTAAAAGATCATCAATCCGGAGTATCTCATTATTCGTCTCAATTCTCGAAAAGCCTTGTTGCATCAGCAATTCTACTTCTTCCAGTATACTACGGCCATTTTTGGGTACGAGTGGGGCGGTAATGATCATACGCGTCCCTTCTTTAAAAGAATTGATATAATCAACCACGTCTGAAACACTGTTTCGGGTAACCAGCTCGCCTGAAACCGGAGAAATGGTTTTACCAATGCGAGCATAAAGAAGTTTCAGATAATCATAAATCTCGGTGGATGTTCCCACGGTTGATCGCGGGTTTCTGGTATTAACCTTTTGTTCGATGGCGATAGCCGGTGGAATCCCTTTAATAAAATCGACTTCAGGTTTATTAATCCGCCCTAAAAACTGGCGCGCATACGACGACAGGCTCTCAACGTAACGACGTTGTCCTTCGGCAAAAAGGGTATCGAAAGCCAGCGATGATTTTCCTGATCCTGAAACTCCGGTGACCACAATAAACTTGTTTCGAGGTATTTTCAGACTGATATTTTTGAGGTTGTGAACCCTGGCATTCTGAATTTCTATGTGCTTAACTACTTTATTTTCGGGCATATTTTAGCTGGAATTGTAATAATTTGGAATAAAAAGTTGTATTATTCCATAAATTGTTTCATTTTTGAATCTACAAAATTAGAATAATAGTTAAACCACACTTAAATTTTATCGCCTATAGATCAATTTTACTTTTTGTTTAAAAAATAGAAGGTAATGCTCAAACTTAACTCACTGAACGACAATGAGCTCGTTCAACGGTTTATTGAAGGCGATCAAGAATCACTCGAAATTTTAATATTGCGACACAAAAGCAGGGTATTTTCGTATATCGTGCTGATCGTGAAAAATCAGGAACTGGCAGAAGATATCTTCCAGGAAACGTTCATAAAAGTTATCCGCTCGCTTAAAAAGGGCAGATACACCGAAAATGGAAAGTTTATATCCTGGGTGTTGCGGATTTCGCACAACCTGATCATCGATCATTTCAGAAAGGAAAAGCTTAAGGGAACCATTTCGAATGACAGTGTCGAAGTGGATATTTTTAATTCCCAAAAGTTTTCTGACAGAACGATAGAGGATGAAATGATCAATTCGCAGATCCTGTTCGAGGTAAAAGAACTGGTTCGGGAATTGCCGGATGACCAGCAGCAAGTGATTTATATGAGGCACTATTTGGGCCTGAGTTTTAAAGAGATCGCTGATCAAACCGATGTCAGCATAAATACAGCACTGGGAAGGATGCGTTATGCGCTGATCAACCTAAGAAAACTGATTGAAAAGAAGAATCTGACACTTACGATGATTTAACGATTGTTAACACAATAAATCGTTGCGAAGGGCGTTTTGATATAAAATATATTCAAAATGCCTATGCATGATATCTCTACTTTAATTTATTGTATCAATACATTTAGTAGCAAACAATCGGTTTCAGAAACTGACCCTGCCCGTGATTTTGATACGTTTGAATCTTCCGCAGATATGGAACCTTCAGAGGCTTCCATACAAAATATTCTAAACTTTGCCCGCTCGTACGAAGTAATTGAAACAGAAAACGCGGGATATGTAGAAATGATTTTAAATTAATACGAAGGCGCCGAAAGGTGCCTTTTGTCGTCTCAAATCATTACCTAATCTTTTTACGGGTTACTTCGCCGGGACTGTAAGACGAATTAAAATGTACCCGAGCGTACCCGCAACCAGCGAACCCAGAAGGATTCCCATTTTTGCTGAATCGATCAAAACCTGGTTGGTGTATGCCAGGTTATTTATAAACAACGACATGGTAAAACCAAGTCCTCCAAGGAATGACACTCCAGCCAGTTGTTTAAAATTTACATTCTCAGGTAATTCGGCAATATTAAGTTTAATTGCCAGCCACGAAAAAGAAAAAATACCGATCACATTTCCAACTATCATACTAATCGCGATATTCAGTGAAAGTGCAAGGTTAGAGTCTCCTGAGAAATTAAAAATCACTCCGGCATTGGCAAGCGCAAAAACAGGCATAATCAGGTACGAAACCCAACCGTGCAAGGTGTGTTCCAAATGCTGAAGAGGGGAGGTAGTCGTTTCGGTGAGTTCCTCCAACTCGTCGATGGTATGCAATTGCTTTTTACTTAATACGGTTTTATTTTCCTGAGTATTGCAGTCTTCAAGAAATTCATCGAGCAATTCTCTGCTGCGTTTGTAGAACAACCGTGTATCGGTTTTCCTGCTCAATGGAATGGTAAGCGCCATCAGTACCCCGGCAATGGTAGCATGAATTCCGGATTTCAGAAACAATACCCAAACAAGTACTCCGGCAATAAAAAAAACATATTTCGAATAATAATTAAACCGGGATAAAAGAAGGAGAAGGGCAACGATGCCCAGCCCGATAAAAATATTTGTCCAGAGGAGGTTCGTGCTATAGAAAAATGCAATAACCAGAACCGCACCCAGGTCGTCGATAATGGCAAATGCCATCAAAAATACTTTGATTCCTATTGGAACACGTTTCCCCAGCAGGGTTAAAATACCCAACGAAAAGGCAATATCAGCCGCCATAGGAATTCCCCAGCCTTCTCCACCTGCATTTCCTGCATTTAAAACACTAAAAAATACGGCAGGAATGATCATGCCACCAACAGCAGCGAACAAGGGAAGTGAAGCTTTTTTTATGTGGCTGAGTTCGCCTGTAAGAATCTCGCGTTTGATTTCGAGACCGATCACAAAGAAAAAGATGGCCATCAAACCATCGTTGATCCATTTGTATAAGGGTTTGGAAAGTTCAAAACCGGGAACATCAATACTGATATATTTTTTCCAAAAATCAAGGAAATCAGCGCTTAACGGACTGTTGGCAAGTATGAGCGCCAAAATAGTGGTTCCAAATAATACAATGCTGCTTGACGTTTCGAGACGGATAAACTGGTTGATTGGATCTTTGATAAATTTCATAGTGTTTGTATAATTCAATTAATAACAATGAGTGACCGGATGTGTTTAGTTCAAAATTATAAATAATATTTTTTAAATAAGGGTATTGACATTTACGAAATAACATTGTAATTTAGTGATATCAAATTAATATTAAAACACTAATTTATTAATGTCATGGAAAAGCAATATTCTGGTATGTCTGGTTACATGTTCCTTTTTGTGGAACTGGTAATTTTAATTCTGGTTGTTTTTGGTTTCTTTAGGGGAATGATAATTGTATCTGCCGTTTTAATTCCCGTATTTCTTTTAATCGCCATCGGTTTTACCGTAGTCGATCCTAATCAAAGTTGTGTGATGGTGTTGTTTGGAGCCTACAAAGGCACCCTCAAGAAAAACGGTTTCTATTGGGTGAACCCATTCTTCGTTCGTAAAAAGATTTCGTTGCGGGCCCGAAATTTCGACAGCGAAACCATTAAGGTGAACGATAAACTGGGGAATCCGATTATGATTGGATTAGTTCTGGTTTGGCGGGTTAGCGAAACTTATAAAGCTGCCTTTGGAGTGGATGAATACGAACATTTTGTAGTCGTCCAAAGTGAAGCAGCTTTGCGTAAACTGGCTGGTTTGTACCCGTATGATAATATTGAAGACGAATCGGCAAAGGTTACACTTCGCGATGGCACCGAAGAAGTGAATGACGAATTGGAACGCGAAATTGTTGAGCGTCTCGATATCGCTGGAATTGAAGTTATCGAAGCACGGATTAATCACATCGCCTACGCGCAGGAAATTGCACAGGCTATGTTGAAGCGCCAGCAAGCTACTGCCATTGTAGCCGCCCGTTATAAAATTGTAGAAGGCGCCGTAAGCATGGTTGAAATGGCACTTGCCGAGCTGAGTCAGAAAAAGATTGTCGACCTGGATGAAGAGAAAAAGGCTTCAATGGTTAGTAACTTAATGGTTGTTTTGTGTGGAGATAAAGAAGCAACACCCATTGTAAACACAGGAACTTTATACTAAGCACATCATGGAAAAGGTTCTTTTTTCAGAAGAACAACGTTATACTCAGTGGTGGCTTTATCTTATTATGCTTGCTTCTTTGTTATCGGTCTTGATTCTGTTTTCTGTAGGTATTTATCAGCAAGTAGTTTTGGATAAGCCATTTGGCGATCAGCCAATGTCGACTGAAGGACTAACAGTTACCGGGGTATTTTCGGTAATAATCATAGCGCTCATTTTTCTGGTGGTCTTTAAATCAAAATTAAAAACCAAGGTAACCAATAAAGCACTCTGGTTGTCGTTTCCGCCCTTAATGCGAAAATGGAAACAGATTGTGCCCGAACAGATCGAAAGATATGAGATAAGAACCTACCATGCAAAACGAGAATATCGTGGTTATGGACTGCGCAGGGGGAGAAGAAGATATGGTGCGGCTTACACTATTTCGGGAAACATTGGTGTGCAATTGCATTTTAAGAACGGAAAAAAATTATTAATCGGCACTCAGAAAAAGCAGACATTTGAATATGCTATGAGAAAACTAATGGAAGGAGAAGAGTGAAATGTCGAAGAAGAAAACATTTGTTTTAAGGATCAACCCTGAAATGATGGAGGCAGTGGAGAAATGGGCAGCCGATGATTTCAGGAGCATCAATGGCCAACTTGAATGGATTATACACAAAGCATTGGTGGATGCAAAACGATCGAAGAAAGATACTGAGAATGGGTAGATATGAAAAATACAGAAAGCAGAAACCACCCCCAAAAAGGGTAATAAAGTCGGTTCAGAATGTAATTATTGCAATTCTTCTGGTTATGGCAGTTATTGGTTTTATCATTCAACTCGTAATGAATTAGTAAAAGCAGTACTTATTTAACGCTGTGGATACACCGAATTTTACCGCAGTGGAAGATCCCGGCGGTGCCGGCAATGTTCTGGACTTCCTGACTAACTAAAAGCCCTTTTCTAATATTCGCAAGCAGCCGCCTGTCTGGCCTGGATCATCAGCTCGCTGGTAACTGCCTGTAAACGAGCGCGTAGATTTTCTATATCTGCATTCGATAAATCTTTATTTAAATCAAAATAGGCCGATGGTGCAGGACAAGCTACATTAAGAAGTGCGTCAACAGAGTTATAGTTATTGTTTTCATATACCCAATAACAATCCTGATCAGTACAACATGCAGTTGCCTGGATGGTTGAATTATCAACCGGACAGATTTCTGAAGAATTTTCACAAAATTCGTCAGATTCAGTTTCGGAGCAGCCCGATAGAAGAAGGATGGCTAGACTTATCGCAAAAAATAGTTTGATTTTCATTGTTGTATGTGTTTTATAATTCGAATTCTTTGTTTAGCAATTTTACAAAATTATCGTAAGATAGAAAACCACTGTAACCTTTGTTGTTTATTATAAACGTTGGTGTTCCGCTTAAATTATTTGCTCTGAATTCTTTTACATTCGAACTCAAATATCCGAATTCCGGATCGCTGAGAATACATTCGGCAATTTCGGAATTATTATTCATAATATCGTCGACCAATACAGCAAAATCTTCAGAGAAAACCACGTCAGGGTTAACAAGTAGTAATTCGTGATATTTTTCGTAAGTCCCAAACCTGCTGATACAGCTGGCCGCCTGCAGGGCTCGCAGCACCTGTGGGTTATCCTGAAAATCGACCCATTTAACTATCAGTTTAACTTTTCCGTTGTCGAGATAATTAGTTTTCAAATCGGGAAAAGTACGTGAAAAAAAGTAGCGGCAGTAATTGCAGTGGTAGCTGGCATACATAAAAACCGATGCAGGCGCTGCTTCATCACCAAAAACAACATCGCCGGGTTGCTGCGTAATCACATTCTTTATTGTCATTGCTTTCTGATCTGTTTTTTTGTTATTGCAGGCCACCAAAACGATGAGGAATAACAAGGCAAACACTTTTATTTTTAGGCGCATCATATCATTCTTCAGTTTTGTAGTTAACCAGCGCAGGGTGAAAGCGCATATCAAGCATCTGTTTTTGCAGGTTTACCCGGGCAACCATATTCAACCTGTCTTTCTTGTTGTCGAATCCCGCTTTTTCTTTTCCGTTCTCCAGTTTCGATACAACATAAATCGATGTCCTTCCCTTGGTAAGGTCTTTTTCATCATCTTCAGTAAAGCCTCCTTCCTGGGCTTGTTTTCGGAGGTTCGCTTTTGACTTGCTCGAAAGTACTTCCCCTAAAAATAAACGAATGTGGTAAGCGTAGTCTTCACCAAAACTGTACATTCCCAGAAACATCGCATCAAAAGAGCTGGTTCTGATTTCGGTGCGCGGGATGTATAAATTGTTGCGAAAAAGGAAAAGGCTACTACTTAAAGTGCTGAAATACAGGCTATCCAGATTTTTGATGCCAACGCCAGAGATTTGTTCCACTTCCATAACCGGCTTAACATTAAACAAAGCGCCGTTTTCAAGGGTTAGCTCTCCTTTCAGCGACAACTCGTTATAATCAGGTTCAAAATCTTTCATAACAATTTTCCCATCCATAACGGAAGTCAAAGTTCCCCTGATATTGTTTTTTTGAATGTCCTCGTAATCCAGATAATTTCCAAATGCATCAACCAGTTTTACAACATCCATGTTTTTAACATCGGTTTTAAACCAAACTATCATTTCGTTGTTGGCCTGCATTTCTATTTTTGCCGAGGAAAGTGCACTGCCATTGAATGCATTGGCGCTCATGCTGTCGATTACGTAATGACCTTCTTTTACAAGGAATTTAGTTTTTATATTTTCGAAATTTGCTTTTTCGTATTGCAAATGGCCGGCGCGGAAATTCCCCTTAATTTTATAGGTGTACCGGGCTGTATCTTTATCGTTGTCAGCAGAAGTTTCGGATGGGTTTTCATCCATAAAAATTGCCAGATTTTCGTAGTCAATCGTATCGACATAGAAATCGCCAACCACTGTAATTTCAACGGGTTTATTCTGAAACGCTCCTTGATATACACGACTTGCCAGCAATTTATTCATTTCAATATTCATGTTCCGGTAATTCACCTGTAAACGATCGATACGGAATGAATCGTTTTTATAATCCAGATGGCCTGAAAGACCGTTGAAGTTCATTATCGGATCAGCAGAAGTCACCTGGATATTCTGCATGTTTAAATCGAATACACTTTTTTCCATCAACACATCAATAATCTGATCAGAAATTGAATCGAGGTTTATGGAAGCTTCTGAGTGAAACCCAGAATGGACCGAACCGGAAACAGAGGAAAACATTGAATCGGGCAAAAAACGCTGAAGTTGAGCCAGGTTGGCATCGATGCTGCCGCTGATCGCATATTCCGGATGACTGAGGTTTTTTATTCTTCCATCGATGATGAGCGTGTTGCTGTCCATTTTAGCATAGAATCTGCTTACTTCACATTCCAAAGAATCAATTTTTAAGGGATCGCCTATAATAGCCGCGTCCAGTTCGAAACGGTCGAGTATGGCATATTCGGTATTCAATTTTCCATTTAACCCGCTAATGGCAACAGTTCCCGGATGGTATTCGATGCTTCCGTTCAGATTTTTTACCTCAAGCGTTGAATCTTTCCGGGCGTCGATATTTATCAGTTGGAGCTTTAATTCTGTGTCGTTCAGAATGGTATGAATGTATTCGTTGGATATCGAATCGGGCAAAACGCCTCTTGTCGAAAACTCGGCCACAACCTGTCCGGTAGGCTTTTGCACCAGCGAGTCGGGAATAAATGAAGCAAATTCACTGATTTTCAGATCAACTTTTGATTCAATATTAAATTTGGGTTTTAGCAGGTTGTTTACAGTTCCCCTGAATGAAAAATGGCTGCTATCGGTTTCGAAACTTAGCTGTCCGATTTTTAGCTGGGTTCCAGCCAAAGTATTTTCTTTATCGTCATCAGCTTCCCCTTCAAACGAAATCGTCTTAATTGCAGGGTAATCCCGATACTGAACGTTCCCGTTTGTAAATTTGAAGGCCACATCAAACACCGGAAGTTCTTTTCCTAAGAGTTTTCCCTGAACGCTGGCATCAGCCACCAACATTCCTTTTAGCGAAGAAATGCCATAACCTGAAAGCAATTTCCCGGGCAGGTATTTCTGAAGCGTGCCAATATCGAGCTTTTCGGCCTGAATGATCAGCTTAGCCCAGATTGAATCCTGTAACACTAGTTTTCCGCTACCGGCAAGTTTTGCATCATTATCCAACACGAGGTTGGTGCGATCGATAAAGAGCGTGTCGTTGTGATAGTCGCCTTTAAAATCAATATCCAGTTGTTGCATCAGGTGTGCATTTGTACCGGGATACAAACAATCTGACAAAACGGCAGACAGCTCGCCATTTCCTTGATATTCAGTGTCGTTTATCCGTCCCGTTAAATCCATATTTTTGATATTGACCCTGGCCCGGGCATTTTGCTTCTGATCGTTATATTCACAAACTAAATCTTCTACTCTCAGTTCTTTCAGGTTAAGATGTATTGCAGAAGTGGATGAACCGGATTGTGATTGCACTGTTGTATCTTTTAGAAAATCGAGGTTACTAATGCCGGTTGAATCGACTTTATAATATGCAACAGCCTGGTTCACTTCCACTTTTCGCACATCGAAAAAGCCATCTATCAATGGTTTTACTTGCACTGAAAGAAAAAGTTTGTCGGCATGAAAGAGAGTATCGTTACCTGAAGTCTCTGAAGTTGGTGGTGTTAACACTGTTAGCTGGTTACATTGGATCCGGGCCAAAGGAAAACTCCGAATCAGTGAGAATTCAACATCGTTTAGCTCAATCCCGATGTTGGTAGCCTTGCCTGCCTGCTCGATGGCGAGTTTAGCAATTTTGTTTTCGGATACTGCGGCAACGATTGTCAACAACACGATCAAAAAAATCAAAGAAAGAAAGATGTACAGTAATATTTTTCCTACACGCCTCATTTGCAAATAGTGTTAGTTGTGGATTCATCAGAAAGATAAATACAAAATATCAATCATACAACCAAAGAAAATGGCAATCTTTAACTAATCCAGTAAACTAACGATGGAAGGAGGAAGGATATTTTTGAAGATCACATATTTACAAATGCTGCTGTGGCCTTTTAACTTTACTTTAAATCATTTACTCTAAAGTGTTTAACTGAGTTATTACTGGTAAAATCCCTTATTTTTGATTCGCTTTTCGAGAAACAATAAATAATATAAACATGAATATTAGCGCATTACAAAAAGAACGGGCTAAGTACCAGCCTAAACTTCCAAAATCGTTACGACAAGGTGCAGCAAAAGTGGTCGAAGGTGCCAAAACAGAATCGGTTGCCGACCAAAAGGAAATTGCTGCATTATTCCCGAATACTTACGGAATGCCACTTCTGAGTTTTGAACCAGGAGATGCAGCCGCAGAAAGCGCCCCGATTAATGTAGGTGTAATTCTTTCGGGCGGACAAGCGCCGGGCGGGCACAATGTAATTTCGGGTATTTTCGATGGAATTAAAAAAATTAATCCTGAAAGTAAATTGTATGGTTTCCTGGGCGGACCAGGCGGACTGGTCGATCATAAATATATGGAATTAACCGCTGAAATCATTGATGAATACCGCAATACCGGTGGTTTCGATATCATTGGTTCGGGACGTACCAAACTTGAAGAAGAAGCACATTTCGATAAAGGATTGGAAATTGCCAAAGATTTAAATTTGAATGCGCTCGTGATTATTGGTGGCGACGACTCAAACACCAACGCTTGCGTTTTGGCTGAGTACTATGCAAAAATTAATGCAGGGGTTCAGGTAATCGGCTGTCCGAAAACTATTGATGGCGACCTGAAAAACGGAATGATCGAAACTTCGTTTGGTTTCGACACCGCTACGAAAGTTTATTCCGAGTTAATTGGCAACATTCAACGCGACGCCAACTCAGCTAAAAAATATTGGCACTTTATTAAATTGATGGGGCGATCGGCTTCGCACATTGCTTTGGAATGCGCACTGAAAACGCAACCCAATATTACGCTTATCTCGGAAGAGGTAGCCGATAAAAAACAGACCTTGAGTGAGATTGTTGATTACATGGCAGGAATAGTTGCCAAACGTGCCGAAAATGGCGATAGTTTTGGTGTAGCGCTGATTCCTGAAGGATTGATCGAATTTATTCCTGAAATGAAAGTTCTTATTTCTGAACTGAACGATCTTCTGGCTGAAGGTTCAGAAAGCGAAAAGGAATTCAGGATGTTGCGTAAAAGTCACCGTAACGAGTGGATCGAAAGCCAGTTGAGCAAAGACTCAGCAACGGTTTTCAAATCACTTCCATCTGGAATCAAAACCCAGTTAACACTCGACCGCGACCCGCATGGAAATGTTCAGGTATCGCTGATTGAAACAGAAAAACTGTTAGGAGAAATGGTTAAAACGCGTTTGGATGCGATGAAAAATACTGGTCATTATGTTGGGAAGTTCGGAACTCAGTATCATTTCTTTGGTTACGAAGGACGTTGTGCTGCACCTTCAAATTTCGACGCCGACTACTGTTATTCACTTGGTTACACCGCTTCGGTATTGGTTTCAGCCGGGAAAACAGGCTACATGTCGTCGGTTCGAAATACCACTGCCCCGGCCGATAAATGGATTGCAGGAGGCGTGCCGGTAACCATGATGATGAACATGGAAAAACGTCACGGTCACATGAAACCTGTGATTCAGAAAGCCCTGGTTGAACTGGAAGGGGCTCCTTATAAGTATTTTGTATCGAAAAGAGGAGAGTGGGCTTATAGCACCAACTTTATTTATCCCGGACCGATCCAATACTTTGGCCCAACTGAAGTTTGCGATCTTACTACCGAGACCTTAAAATTTGAGCAGAATAGATAAGAGTTTAATCTGAAGAATTCCCCGCGGCTTTGTCGCGGGGTTCTGCTTTTTCTTCCCTGGCGAGGGGAGATGCCAGCTTTTATGGCTGACAAAGGGGTGAAATAAAGAAAATTTGGTTTTCAGCGATTTAGCTGAAATGAAGTTGGCGTAATACCCCTTGGCCCAGCCACGGGGATCGTTAACTTTAAAAATTTTCTTTAATAATTCAAATATTTCCGACTATACAACATTCAATCTTTCACTGGTTGAATACAAACGAAATAATGTTGGCTCCCATTTGGAGGGCTTTCTGCCTAAGCTCTTCAGGATCGTTATGAACATCGGGGTCTTCCCATCCATCGCCAAGGTCACATTCGTAGGTGTACAGACAAACCAAACGATCTTCTATAAAAATTCCAAATGCCTGTGGTGGTTTATTGTCATGTTCGTGTATTTTGGGTAAGCCATTCGGGAAGTTATATTTTTCGTGAAAGATAGGGTGCGAGGGAGGGAGTTCCACGAATTCTTTTTCGGGAAATACTTTTTTCATTTCGCGCCTAAAATATTCATCCATTCCGTAGTTGTCGTCGGCATGTAAAAAACCACCGCCTTCCATGTAAACCCTTAGGTTGATGGCATCAGTTTCCGAAAAAACAATGTTTCCGTGCCCGGTCAGTTCGATGTAAGGGAAATTAAAAATCTCGGGACTTCCAACTTCTATTGTCGAAGGTTCAGGATTTATATTTGTTTTAAGATTCCGGTTACAAAACTCAATCAGGTTTGGCAGGGCAGTAGGGTCGGAATACCAATCGCCGCCTCCGCTATATTTAGCCAGAGCAATTTTTACGCTGGTATTTTGTGAATTTCCAGCGAGAAAAAAGGCAGTGAGCAACAAAAACAGAATGTACCGCATGCCATAAATTTTTCGAAAAATACAATTAGTGAGCAAGAAAACTAAATTATTCATTGACTAAATTTACTAAATGACAGGCCACTATCCCTGCTGTTTCGGTCCGTAAACGGGCATTCCCCAGCGAAATCTCTTCGAACCCGTTTTGTAGTGCAAATTCAACCTCAGCCGGGCTAAAATCTCCTTCAGGCCCAATCAGGATAAGCGCATTCTCTCCTGGTTTGATTATATCTTTCAAATGTTTTTTCCTGCTATCGATGCAATGAGCGATTAATTTTCTGCCATCAAATGATTTCGAAGCCAATTCTTTAAAGCTCGTCAGTTCGTTGAGTTGTGGGAGATACGCTTTAACAGATTGTTTCATGGCCGAAACCAGTATCTTTTCAAGGCGCTCGGGTTTGATCACTTTTCGTTCTGAATGCTCGGAAAGAACCGGGGTAATTTCATCGATTCCAATTTCGGTGCACTTTTCAAGAAACCATTCAAAACGGTCGATGTTTTTAGTGGGCGCAATCGCAATGTGAAGTTGAAAGGTTGTTTTCCCGAATTCATTTTTTTTATCGAGAATAGTCAGCATGCAATGTTTGGGGTGGGCATCTATAATTTCTGCTTCGTAAAAACCACCCTTGCCATCCACAATTTGCACGCGGTCGCCCTGGCTCAGACGGAGCACTTTCGCCGCGTGCTTCGATTCATCGGGATCAAGCGTTACGGTGTTTCCTTTAATTTCAGAGATGAAGAAAAGCTGCATGCGATTTCATTTTTATCTCACAAAAATAATCAATTCAACGAAACACCACTAGCTGTTATTTATAGCATTTGAGTCGTTACTAAACTTAAAAACCTTATACAAATATGCTATTGAAGGGAAAATAACAAGTACCCCGAAAAGCAAGGCAATCAGAAGATAAAATTGAATTTTGGGCGGAGCTGCCGCGTTCTGCAGGGTAATATCCATTCCTTCTTTCAACTTTATTAGAACAGGAAATTGTATGGCAAACCATCCGGTTACGATCATGGTCGTTTGAAATCCGGCAATCAATCGGAGTAAGGTACGGTTTGGCTTGTTCAGGAAATGCCACAAAAAGGGCAGGGCCAGTGTTGCCAATGTAATGCTTATTAAACTTACCGGCGATTGCAAAAATTCGGATAGTAAAGGATGCCCGCTGAGTTGGGCCCCTCCGAAAACCAAAGCGCCTACCAGCACCAGTCCGAGCAACAAACGTTTGGCAACTTTCGAAAAATAGGTTATATGCTTTTCGTCGTTTAATTCGCTTACTGTAAAAATGGCGGCCAGAAATGCAAAAAGAAGCACCATGAAGAATCCCATACTGACAGCAAAAATATTCAACCAGGGAAGTACAAATACCGTATAAAAGTCGTAGGTGTAATCAAGTGTAATTTTACCCAATATGATTCCACCCAGTGTAACTCCCAGGAAAAAAGTGGTAAAAAGGCTGGAGTATTGAAAAACGATCGAATAGATGGCTTTGGGACGTGCTTCTTCAATGTCGTAATGTCTGAAAGTAAAAGCCGTGCCCCTGAAAATGATTCCAAGCAAAACCAGTAACACCGGAATATGTAATCCTGTTAAAACCGTTGAATAAACGGTAGGAAAACCAACAAAAAGAATTACCACCACCAAAATAAGCCAAACATGATTAGCCTCCCAAACCGGAGCGATGGCTTTGGAAACAATGCCGGCAGCTTTTCCCCTGGTAAGCAGTTCCAGAATTCCGCCACCAAAATCGGCACCTCCCAATATCACATACAAGAGCAAACAAACTACCAGTATTAATAAATTTATTTCAGCCATTGGAAAGATATTTTTTGTGTAACATTTTAATTTGACGGCTCAGCAGCCAGATTACAACAAAACTCAGAAGCAGATAAACTGCCGACACAGTGTAAAACGTATACTGAATCCCGGGCATTGGTGTTAGCGAGTCTTTCGTAAGCATAATTCCGTAAATAATCCAGGGCTGGCGGCCTACTTCCGTAACAATCCAGCCTGCTTCAACGGCAATAAAACCAAGTGGCGTGGCAATAAACAGCAGTTTCAGCCACCATTTTTTTTCCAGCCAGTGTTCCCATTTAAACGTTCCGGCCAGGAAAATGACCGCAATCAGCATCAAAAACATGCCAATTCCTACCATTATCTGGAATGAATAATGTGTGATGGGTACCGGCGGCCATTCTTCTTTCGGGAATTCTTCGAGTCCTTTTACTTCGGTATTAAAATCGCCATGTGCCAGAAAACTCAAAAATCCGGGCAGTTTGATGGCGTATTTTATTTCCTGTTTTTCCTCGTTCGGAATTCCTCCGATAATAAGGGGAGCTTTTTTTTGGGTTTCGAAATGCGATTCGAAAGCAGCTAGTTTGGCAGGCTGGAGTTTGGCAACGTTTTTGGCAGCCAAATCGCCACTCAATGGTTGTAAAATGGCCGCTACCGACGCAAATGCCAAAGCAATGGTAATCGCTTTCTTATGTATTTCAAGCTTGTTTCTTAGATACAACACTGCATGTACGCCAGCTACCGCAAAGCCTGTGGCTGAAAAAGCAGCAATAGTCATGTGGTGGGCCTGTGAAAACCAGGCTTTGTTAAACATGGCTTTTACCGGATCGATATTTTCGGCATGGCCATTTACCCAATCAAAGCCTGCGGGAGCATTCATCCATGCATTGGCGGCTACCACAAATATCCCGGATAAAACCCCGGCAATTCCTACAACCAGGCCAGCGTAAAGATGTACCCGTTTATTTAGTCGGTTCCGGCCATAAAGAAATAAACCCAAAGCAATGGCTTCAAGGAAAAATGCTGTCCCTTCCCACGAAAAAGGCATCCCGAATATGGGGCCTGCGTGTTCCATAAATTTGGGCCACAACATCCCCATTTCGAACGAAAGAACGGTACCCGAAACTGCGCCGACTGCAAAAAAAATAGCTACACCTTTCGACCAGGCTTTGGCCAGATCGAGATAAACCGGGTTGTTGGTTCGCAACCATTTCCATTCGGCTACAAACATAAACCACGGCATTACCATTCCGATGCAAGCAAAAATAATGTGAAATCCGAGCGAAACTCCCATTTGCAGGCGGGCTGCCATTAATGCATCCATGTTTTCTATTTAAAAGTTTATACTGTTTTCGCTTCCTTCAACAGTTGAAATGCAAATCAGTTTGATGCCTTATCTTTAAAATTATACCTTCTAATTTAAAAATTCGGGATACCATGCTGATGCTGTGGTTTTTAGAAGGGAAAGGCTAATCTTTTTAGTATCTAATTTAGAATTGGATGGAGAAAATAATTTGATAATTGTTGAGGGATGTATGTGTTGGACGGGAATATAGGTTTTTGAAAACCACGACTGAATTTAGAGTACCCCGTCGTGGTTTGTTTAACTGAATAATTGGTTATTCGACTTTCTGGCTGGCTATGTAATCCATAACAATCCACAACACCAGCGAAAGCATGTAAATGCTTGCTCCGTACAAAGTAGTTATCATCGATACTTTCAACCCTCCCATTAGTAAAGCAGGAGATACCCCGTTCATTTGTTGGATTGCATCGAAGGCTTGAATTAACCCGATAAGCTGACCAAAAATTCATTTCTTGAATTGACTTCAAATCGTCAGTTGGTGCGTATTTCTTACGACGATATTCTATATATCGAAAGTCTTTCAGATTATATACAGGTACATTGTTCAGGTAGGAACCTGGTTGCCAGCAAGGAAAAAATTGGTGCAATTGCCGAAATCCTGCCTGAGCGTTTTGTGCGGATTCACCGCTCGTTTGTGGTAAATACTTCCAAAGTAACCAGGGTTACCGCGAACGAAGTTTTTGTAAATGAGATTCAGCTAAACATCGGACGGACATACAAAAAAGAAGCCGCGCAAGCTTTAAAAACTACTTAAACAACTTTGGATAAAGGTGAAATGCCATGTCACCGGTCCTGGCTTCTACTTCCTTCCAGCTTTTTACATCGAAATCAATCCCAACTGTAGAAGTGGTTGGCATATCGCTTCTGAATTCTTTTACGAGGTTGGCCGCGAAATAGTAAAATCCCGGGTTATGCCCGAAAAAGAAAACCGTGTTGACGTCTTCCGGCAGGTTATGGATCATTTCTATAAATTCACCCGTTGTTAATCCGTCGTATATGTCCCGTTCTTCTTGTATCGAATTTATCGCGTAACCCAAATTATCAGCAAAAATACGCGCTGTTTTGATGGCTCGTTTAGCAGGACTTGAAATGATCAGATCGGGTAAGACATTTCGTTTATTTAGTTCTTTCCCAATCAATGCAGCATCATTCTTCCCCCGATCCTGCAGGTCGCGGTTAAAATCATCATCATAACCATAAGGGACTGCTTTTCCGTGCCGTACAACTACGATTTTTTTCAATGAGTTGTATTTAAGCCGGTTGGTAAATATCAACTTCCACTGCCGCAATCTGGCCAATCTGTGGTAAAATGCTGGTAAAATGGCTACTGTTATTGTGTTCGTCGATGGCAGCCTGATCTTTCCATTTTTCCAACATACAATAAGTAAGTTCCTTCTTTACATCTTTATGAAGGCTGTATTCGACACACCCTTTTTCTTTATTCGATGTTTTGACCAGTTCCCGGGTAAGTGCCAGAAAATTTTCTTCTTCTCCTGCTTTAATCGTAAATTTTGCTACTATTAAAATCATATTTACTTTTTTAAGTTTCACTTGCGAACAAATTTACCTTAATTTGTCAATCAATTTATGAATTTTACTGAATGTTTAATAAGGAAACAAAGTTGCAAATATCTTTCAACTTCTGACTTCCTTCTTCTGATTTTTTTAAAATGAAGCGAATTGGGCTCCTTTCAGATACTCACGGTTTTCTGCATCCACGATTGTTTGCTTTTTTCGAAAATGTAGATGAGATTTGGCATGCCGGCGATTTTGGCGATCTTGAAACGGCTGATAAACTGGCTGTTTTTAAACCTTTAGTGGGAGTATATGGTAATATTGATGATCAGAAACTACGAACGGTTTATCCCTTTCATCAGCGGTTTAAATGTGAAGAAGTAGATGTTTGGATGACGCACATTGGTGGTTATCCCGGACACTACGAACGTTATGTAAAACCCGATATTTACACTCATCCTCCCAATCTTTTTATTAGCGGACACTCGCATATCCTGAAAGTGATTTACGACAAAAAGCTCGATTTCCTGCACTTGAACCCCGGCGCTGCCGGTTACAAAGGTTTTCACAAAGTTTGTACGGCTTTGCGTTTTATTATCGATGGAAATAACATCCGAGATATGGAAATTTGGGAACTGCCTCGAAACGAAGCGCTGCCTACTTCATAAATGAATACGCCACCCAATTATTTTGTACCTCGAAACCCGAACTGGTTAATCCCAGGCTTTCAGCTTTTTCTTTTATGGCAGGAATGTCTGCGCTGTAAAAACCACTCATAATAAGCGTTCCATCCGAATTTAGAACCGAAATGTAAGCTGCCATATCGTTTAGCAAAACATTTCGCTGGATGTTAGCCAGGATGAGGTCGTATTTTTCATCTCCAAGTAAAGAGGCATCTCCATGTTTTACTTCGATATTTTTAATTGAATTCAAGCGCGCGTTTTCAAGCGTGCCTTCATAACTCCATTTATCGATATCGATAGCGGTTATTGAACCGGCTCCTTTCATCGAAGCCATAATTCCCAGAATCCCGGTTCCGCAGCCCATGTCGAGCACCTTTTTCCCTATAACGTCGTGATGTAAAATAAACTCCAGCATCATGGTAGTGGTTTCATGGTTACCAGTACCGAAAGCCATGTTGGGTTCGATCACGATTTCGTACGTTAACCGGGGATAATCGTTATGAAACGGGGCACGCACCACACACTGATCGGCAACTACCAGTGGTTTGAAATAATTTTTTTCCCACTCAATATTCCAGTTCTGGTCGGCAATCATATCCGATTTTACATCGAACGAAAAATCTTCAGAGAATTCATCCAGAACAGCATTCAGTTTGCCTTTATTGCATTGTTCTACAGGGATATAAGCCTCAAAGCCATGAGCGGTGTCAACAAAACTATCGAAGCCAATTTCAGCCAATTGCGAGGTTAAAATGTCGCGAAGCCATTCCTGAAAAGGTACGATGCCGATGGTAATTCTTTTGTACTCCATATTCTGATATAAAAAAAGTCACTCAAACGAGTGACTTTACGTTAAAAGACGAATAAAGTTCGGTTAATTTTTTTAGAACCCGTTGATGATTCCGAGGAAATCTTCTGCTTTTAAAGCCGCACCGCCAATCAATCCGCCATCAACATCTTTGTTGGCAAAAAGTTCTTTGGCATTACTTGGTTTGGCGCTGCCGCCATAAAGGATTGATGTACCTTCGGCAATTTCTTTACCAAATTTTGCAGCGATTGCCGCACGGATATTGGCGTGCATATCCTGTGCCTGATCAGAGCTGGCGGTAACACCGGTCCCAATGGCCCAAATAGGTTCGTAAGCAATTACAATTTTTTTGAAATTGTCGGCTGACAATTGAAAAACAGTTTCTTCCAGTTGGTTCACCACATATTCATTGTGTGTTCCGGCTTCACGGATATCAAGCGCTTCGCCACAGCAATAAATTGGAGTAAGTCCGTTTTCAAGTGCCAAGCTTACTTTTTTGTTCAGAATTTCGCTGGTTTCACCATAGTATTCTCTGCGTTCAGAGTGACCCAGAATAACATATTCAGCACCTGTTGATTTTACCATGGCGGCAGATACCTCACCTGTAAATGCGCCTTTTGCTTCGGCAGCACAGTTCTGGGCAGCAACGCCAATACGAGCTGTATTAACGGTTTCAACTACTTTTGTAATGTGGGTGAAAGGAGTTCCAAGAACTACTACTACATCGGCAGCTCCTTCTTTTGCAACCAGCGCATCAACTGCTTTGGCAAGTTCTACGCCTTCCTGAACGGTAGTATTACATTTCCAGTTACCGGCAACTATTTTTTGTCTCATGTTATTGTATTTTAAATTTTTAGATTATTCTCGGTTTTTTAAACGCCCACAAATTTAACACCTTCCGCGATTTCTCCGACTTGCATTAATCATTCTTTCAGACAATTAACTATTTGTTCATTCTTATCGCCTTGCGCCAAAGGCTATGAGCTTTGGGCTTTTTTGAGTATTTACTTTTACTTTTATCCTTATCGGTTACCGGTATGAGCGACACTTGATCCTTTTTTTTCTGCCATACTTTTTATCACATCAATAATATCATAAGCTTTTTCTTTATTCACCGGGGGAAAGTCATAATTCACTCTCCGGCCTTCTTTTGTTTCCGTATCCCTGCTGTATTTGCCGCTTAATAAGCCACCCGCCAGCGGGCTCCACACCATTAATCCAACCTTCTGATCCAGAAGCAGGGGGATAAGTTCACGTTCAAGATCGCGGCCTGCTATGGTATAATAGGCCTGAAGGGAAACAAACTTGCTCAGGTATTTTTGTGCTGAAATGCCCAGCGCTTTCATCAATTGCCAGGCTGCCAGGTTACTGCAACCGATTGTTTTACGAGAGTGTTCACCTGATCCTGTGGGAGCGTGCCAATGGCTGTCCACATCAAAAACGGGAGATGGTCAATTTTTAGATTTTAAATCAGTCGGGATCATAAGATTTGAACTTGCGACCCCGCACCCCCATAGGCAATGAGAAAATAGTATTTAGCCGATGTCAAATTTTTTGCGCGAAATACGCTCGTCAGAAAAGAAGAGGAAGATTTTTCGCAAAACCGCAAGCTTGAATTTGTGTCGGCGTTAAGAACACGAAAATACTTTCGCACCTGAATGCGGTTGCTCAGAGCCGATTTTCGGATACACCGCTTAAGAAATTTCAGGAGAAAAGCAAAGTAAAAACCAAACTGTAAACACCCGGCGATTTTGCAATGTAATCGCAATTAGAAAGTTAATTCTGCGCCAAAAGCTGCCATCAACAAGACAAGAAAAATCATTGGTCCGGTCTTCCCCGAAAAATTTACATTTGACGGATTTCAATTTCGAACCGCAAGAATAAATGAAGCGTTGGAATATATTCTGTTGATAGACAATAAAATAGGAAGCAAAAAAAACGGGACAAACTCATCAAATTTGAATTTGTCCCGTAAGGTGATCCCGACGGGACTCGAACCCATATCTTCAGAACCGGAATCTGAAATTCTATCCATTGAACTACGGGACCATTTCGCGTGCAAAAATAGCAAAATTCCCCAATCCGATCGAAAATATTAAAATGCATTCGCATGTTTTAATCGAAGAAACAGCAATCGTTCAAAAAGCCATCTCTAAATGTTGATAAAATAACAGGACCGGAGAGAAGCCAATAACCCAATATGTTTACATTTGCGCTTTAAATGAAATGGTATGGAGAAGGTAGTTAGCCTCACAATTGAAAATTTCAGGGAATATTACGAATCGTTTCTGGGTTTAACCGATGACCAACGCACGAATTTCGAAATCAAGTACGATCATTCTTTGCGAGTAGCCGACTTGTGTGCAAAAATTGCACTGAGCCTAAATCTTGACGAAGAAGAGCAATACATTGCTTATCTGGCGGGTCTTTTCCACGATATTGGTCGTTTCAGGCAGCTGGTTGAATACAATACTTTTAATGATTCACTTTCGGTAGATCATGCCGCCTACTCGGTAGAAGTGATCAAAGAGCGTGGCTTTTTGGATGGACTTTCTGAAGACAAAAGGAACAGTTTGTTCCTGGCTATTCAATACCACAATAAGATGGAATTACCAAAGGATGTGGATTCGAACTTACTTTTGCAAGCGCGGATCTTACGCGATGCCGATAAACTGGATATCCTGAAAGTAATTACCGACTACTACACCAATCCAAAAGCAACAGTAAACCATACACTGACATGGGAAATGCCCAAAGGGGGAGTGGTTTCGGCGAATGTAGCCAAACAGGTAATGAATGGTAGCCTGGTTTCGAAAAGCGAGGTGGCCAACGAAACCGACATAAAAATCATGCAACTTTCGTGGGTTTTCGATGTTAACTTCAAACCATCGTTTAAACTGATGATGGAGAAACGTTACCTCGAAAAAATATACGGTACACTGCCCAAAAACGACACCGTTATTCAGATTTACCGTAAAGTAAAAGTCTTTGTTGAAAATAAGATTCTGAGCTGATGCCCCGACGCCTTGTGTGCATCTGTAACCTGGTTTCGGAAGATGAAATTCAATCGGTTTTGCATAAAGGAGCCGAATCAACAGTTGATATTCAGAAACATACACATGCCGGTACTTCATGTGGGCGCTGTCTTCCTGAAATAGATGCATTGGCGGAGGAGCATAAAAGAAGGAAACCCGGAAACCAACAACTCTTGCTGGGACCCGGGTCCTAAAACACAACATCAATATATTTTTTAGAAGTATCTCGGCGAGATTACATTCTCTTTTCTAAATCGCAGTTCGTACGAAATCATTACCTCGTGGGTACCATTGTTGTAATTCTTTAGGTTCGTTGTCGAGAAATCAATCGCATAACCGATTCGAAGTTTCTCGGCAAAAAGGAACTGTGCAATAAACCCAAAGGAATCACCTGAACGATACATGGCACCCAGCCAAAGCTTTTCCTTGATCAGGAAGTTTCCTGTAAGGTCGAACTGTAACGGTGATCCGTATTCCGATGAGAAGCTGGCTTTCGTCAAAGCGGTAGGCTTAAACTTCAGATTTTCACCCAGATCGAAAACAGCTCCTGCAATCAGGAAATAGTGCCTTAATTCACCCTGGATCGAGAAATTCTCGGTATTTGTATCGAAGTTACTGTTCACCACTTTTGGTATCGAGAAACCTACATATGCTTTTTTACTGTACAAAAATGCACCTACCCCAAAGTTGGGTTTAAAGCTGTGGGAAATCTCACCAGAAAAAGCAGGGTCACCGGGATCGAGGATATTATGGTCCTGCAGGTTGTGCGAATAGTTGGTAAAACCTCCCTTTAAGCCAAGGCGAAGATTGGTTTTTTCTCCTACCGGAACCAGGTATGAATAGTCGGCAAAAACATAGAAACGTTTTTCGAAGCCGAGTTTATCACTTATTACATTCAAGCCCAGGGCCACACGCTCGTTTTTGAGCGGGGCCTGGAAGGTGAATGTATAAGTTTGCGGAGCACCGTCCCAGCCTGTCCACTGTTGGCGGCCAAGAACCATGAATCCTACCGACTCCCACGTGCCTGCATAAGCAGGGTTAATGGTTTGCGTGTTGAACATGTATTGTGTATACATCGGGTCCTGTTGAGCATTGGAAGTTAACGCTGCTATTACTATTGCCAGAATCCCTAAACCTTTGATTATATTTAATTTTGCTTTCATCATTTTAATTTTTTCAGATTTAACACTCATTAATTAATCAATTAATTATTTAGGAATATTGATCCGGTAATCGCATCACTTCCGTCATTCAGGTACAGGATGTAGAAGTAGGTTGCTGCAGGCAGCTTGTCCTTACCGATCTGTAGATCGTGCATTGAAGTGCCGTTCCACCATGCTTCGTACGTACCCCATCTCGAGGTATTTCCATAGTTCTCTTTTTTATAGATCAGGTTGCCCCAACGGTTGTAGATCTCAATCTTCGCATCCGGATATTTCTCTTCGAAGTAGTTATCCACAAGTTCTTCTCCAACTTCACAAATGAAACCAATTTCGAAATAATCATTATAGCCATCACCGTTTGGTGAGAAGCCATCCGGAATATTTAATATTTCACAAGGTCTAGCAGGATTAGGCCCTGGATCAGGTAAATATTCCTGTCTCCAGTCACGTATACCATTGTTGTCTTCATCCTGCAGTGGTGCATTTGACCCTATTGCATTTTGTCCGTGCAACCATTCACCGCTGGTATCATACGTATCATATGCATCGTCTAAACCATCGTGATCAGCATCGGTTCCTAACGGAAGAACATCTGCAATCTGATCAAAATTTGCATTGTGACCTTCAATGGCATCGTCAATACCGTCACCATCCGAATCCGTGTCCAGATAGTCAGGTGTTCCGTCTCCATCGATGTCAAGTGGTTCGTAATATACGCCTTCGTCATCGTACTGGTCATCCCATCCATCTCCGTTCGAATCATAGCCAAGAGGAGGATAATAGTCGTAACTGTTATCTTTGCCACCTCTTCTTTCTGCTTCCTGACCTTCTGTAGTGGTTTGCTGCCATTCGATGTTATCAGGTATTCCGTCGTTATCTGAGTCAATATCCAGGCGGTCAACAATTCCGTCACCATCTGAGTCAAGAGTCACTAGATTAAGAACATTTGATTCTTCATCATCATCTACAATACCATCATCGTCATCATCGATATCGATTCCATCTGATACACCGTCACAGTCTGAATCAAGAAGAACTGTAATTCTCACAAGTGCGGAAGAACAATTTTCCGGATTTGCATTTGAGCAAATGGTGTAAGCAAACTCAATAACTTGATCCTGAATGTTATCAGATGTGAAACTCAGTTCTCCAGATGCCAAATCAAGCGTTACTTCAGCAGGCAAGTTGTCAACAGTTATGGTAACTCCTCCATCGGCAATACCCATATCGTTTGCCAATAAGTTTGTTGTCCAAATAACCTGGTTGCCAGGACATTCCACAAATGTTGCACTATCTGGTACGGCTTGTAACGGAATATTTCCACAATCAGCGTCGCCTGATTCAACAGTTACCGTTGCTGTGCAAGTCGATACATTGCCGCAGTTGTCAACTACTGTGAGTGTCACCTGGTTCTGTCCGAGATTTTCGCAAGCGAAGTTTTCTTTGTCAATAAACATGGTGTCGATTCCGCAATTGTCGGTCGAACCTCCATCAATGTCTTCAGCAGAGATGCTGGCGACACCAAACGAATCAAGCTGAATAGTTAGATCGTCGCAAACAACTACTGGCGCAGTGTTGTCTTTAACCGTAATGGTCTGAACCTGTGTGTTGGTATTTCCACAAGCATCAGATACAACCCAGGTACGGGCGATGATCCATTCTCCGGCACATTGGCCTTGTTCCACTTCATCCGAGAAGTTGAGTTCCACTTCATCACAACAATTGTCAACTGCATCGTTAACATTACCGGTGAGTTCAACGCTTGCATCGTATTCGCAATTGTCGGCTGTAAAAATGGTTGTATCAGCCGGTACGGTGAAAGTAGGAGCTTCTTCGTCCACCACGGTGAAAGTACCAACGGTAAGTGCAATGTTACCACAGTCATCAGTAGCATAAAATTCAACTGTAATGCTACCTGAGTTGCAACAAATGGCTTCAAATTCTGCAAATTCATAGTTGTTTTGCCATGAAACTTCACCGCAATTATCAGAAGCAATTGCACCCCCTGCACTTGCCAACCAGGCTTGTAGTTGTGACTCATTATTTTGTCCATCACACTCAACCGTAAGATTAGATGCTCTTCTTGTAATTACCGGAGCAGTATTATCAACCACGGTAAAGGTAGCGACGGTAGATGAGGCATTGCCACATTCATCTGTTGCGGTGAAAGTAACAGTTGCACTTCCTGTTGTTCCACAGCCGTTTTCCAAACCGTTAAAGTTATTTGTCCAGGTAACGCTACCACAAAGGTCTTCAGCAACTGCCCCCCCATTATTTTCAAGCCATGCATTGAGCAACGATTCTATGTTTTGGTTTCCACATTGAACTGTCTGATTTGTTGCCTGTTCTACAATAGTAGGCTCGATGGTATCTTTCACGGTAATGGTCTGAACACCGGTAGCTGAGTTC
>WOYI010154832.1_pt1 | contig 32581 bp, 30 predicted proteins | sample 6423411 | NCBI WGS metagenome assembly WOYI01 (sample SAMN13441803, study PRJNA592873) | oil field metagenome | biome: oil field; feature: oil-well bore; material: oil-contaminated soil; isolation source: oil-contaminated soil from oil-well borehole | place: Germany: Wietze | collected 2016-10-18 ...
TATCAAGGAGTTAATGACTTTCAGGATACCTATTCAGTAATGTGCGTACACGACCAACGATTCTGGAGTCAATCGAATCGCCCCACGCCGAGAAAGTAAAGCGAAAGCTGCATGAATGGGAAGAGGCCTCGAATCAAATACAATGAAACCGGAAAACAAAGAGCTAATAAGAGCCCTGCTGGAGAACAAGGACTCGATTCAGGAGGATATCTTCGAAGACAGCGAGGAGATGCTGGGGGTAGTGCCCTTCATTCTGCGAGTCATGGCCCGGCGGCCGGAGTTCATGATCTTCTCCTGCCTGAAGGACTTCTACGTCCTGCGGCCCAAAAGCCTGGAGCCCAAGACCGCGGAGCTGCTGGCCGTTGCCGCCGCTGCCGCCTCAGGTGCAGACAAGTGCCTGAAGGTGCACATGAACGCCGCCCTTCGGGCGGGGGCAAGCGAAGACGAGATACTGGATACGCTGTTTATCGCCGCCCTCATCGGCCAGACAAAGGTCCTGGCCTCGTCCTTGCGCACCTTTCAGGAGTTCGAGGGCAGCCTGGATGATAAGTAGCTATTTTTGCCGAAAGACAGGTATGCTCCTGGTCCCCTATGGCTCTGCCTCACCCAGAGCTATGGCCACATATGAGAAGATCCTGGCTCTATACAGAAAGGATTATCCCGGCATGCCAGTTCTTTTGGCCTTCACCTCTCGTCTTATGATAAAGAGGCTCCAGGAGCGAGAAGGAATCGCCATCCCGAATATCGAGGAGGCCCTGGGCAAACTCTCCTGCCAGGGCTGCAAGCAGGTGGTTGTCCAATCCCTGCAGATCGTTCCTGGGGGAGAGTTCCACCGACTGGTATCCCTATCAAGAGAGTACGAAAAGAAGGATGCTGATCCTGAAAAGAGGCTGAAGATCACGATCGGCCTTCCTCTTCTCTCCTGTCTGGAGGACTGCCGAAGGGTCTCAAAGGCACTGCCAGATCGATGGAGGCCCTGCAGAGATCCAGAATCAAAAGAGGGAGAGGAGACAGGCAGGAAGAGCCAGTTCGCAGTCGAACCAAAAAAAGAAGCGGTGCTGCTTGCAGGCCATGGTACCGGCCACCCGGCGGACGCCATCTACTCCCAGATGGCTCAAGTCTTGAAGAAGGACTATGGCCAGGTATTGCTGGGCACCATAGAGGGCTTTCCGGGCCTATTGGAGATGATAGACGAGCTGAAGCTCATCGGCGCGCAAAAGGTCAGGTTGCGCCCCTTTTTGCTTGTAGCCGGAGGGCATGCCGAAAATGATATCTCGGGGCCTGCTCCAGATTCATGGAAGAGCACTCTGGAGAAGGCGGGAATTGAGGTTGATTTTCATCTATCGGCCCTGGGCGAGATCGAAGGCATCGTCCAGATACTGAAAGAGCATAGCCTGAAGGCTCTGGAAAAAATGGAGATGCAAGCGGACAAAAGTGGGTGAACGCTCGCAATATCCGAAGAGCAGAGTATAATAACCAGAATCGTCTCATATTTGCATACGATGGCTCAAAAGAAGACCTACTGGGATATGCAAAAGTCCTTCTGGAAAACACCGCCGGGGGTTGTCATCTGGTTTACAGCGCTGCTGGCAATCATGGCTGGAGGGATGCTGGCGCTGAACTTCTTGGGATCACCCTATCCAGTGATCGAGTTCTTCGATGCCGAACCGGAATTCCTGGCACCGGGCCAGTCCTCTGTCCTCAGCTGGAGCGTTGTCGGCGCAAGCCTGGTCGAGATCGACCAGGATATCGGCCCGGTGGCCCTGGAGGGATCCAGATCTGTATCTCCATCTGAGGATACCATATACAGACTTGTTGCCGTTAACGGCAGCAGAAACCGATCTGTAGAGCTGAAGGTGAGCGTATCATGAGAGCTTATGGCAAAAGGAGATATTTGGAATTGAATATATCTTACCTCCTCCGGTTATTCGTTCTGATACTGACAATTTTTTCGGTGCTATCCCTCCTGCCCGGATCTTCGGCCTCCCCAGACGAGGTCTACGGGGTAGTCACAAATGTGATCGATGGCGATACATTCGACCTCAGGATAGAGAAGGCCGACTCCAGAATTACAGACAGTGTGGAACGGATCACTCTGGCCGACGTCCGTTCACCGGATATGAAGGCAATCCAGGGCCCAGCGGCCAGGGATTTCACATACGCCGTGCTCATGGACAAGAGGGTCTACCTGGATGTTGACGACTTCAACCGGGGACGGGATGATGAGAGCAGGCTGATAGCAGTAGCCTATCTAGCCGGAGCCTATGGCCAGCCCATCCCTTATCCCAACTTCAACCTCTTGCTGGTGGATGCCGGTCATGCGATCCTGGCGAATCAGACGGACAATGAGTTCGATCCGAAAAACTGGAGAGAGGAGTATAATTCAGAGAGCAGCACCTCTGATACTCTGCAACGGGTGGAGGAGAATCTGCGGGAAAGGCTGGAAGAGAGCCTGCAAGGATCCGGTCAAGATCAGAAAGGGACGCAGAATGATGGATGGCAGAACGACAGCCAGAACGGTCTACTATCCCGGATCGAGGACGCTGCAGGAGAGAAGCTAAATCGAGCAACTCAGGCCGCCTGGAACTGGCTGAAGGCAGAGATAACCAATACCAGCCAGGAGATGGTAAACAGCAGCCTGGATCGAGCATTGAACCGCAGCTGATCCAGACCATCAAAATTTTATCTCTCTTCGATTCTTCTCTATCCCGTTCCGCCCACTGTGGCCCTGTCGACGAGCAGATGGGGCGATCCGTCACTCACAGGCACCAGCTGGCCGGACTTTCCGCATCGACCGCTGTTGTACCTCAGGTCGTCGCCCACAGCCTTCACATGCAAGAGCGTCTCCAGGATCTTTCCGGATAGGGATACATCTCGCAACAGTTGCGTCTTCTCCCCGTTCTCCACGATATAGCCCTTCTTGGCATTGAACTGGAAGATTCCCTCGCCGGTGCTGACCTGCCCCCCCCGGCTCCCTGCCAGATAGACACCGCTTTTGAGCTCCTCTAAGATCTCCTCCAGCTTCCAGTCCCCATTGGCGATGTAGGTATTGCTCATCCGCACTACCGGCCGGCTAATCCCCTCTGCTCGGGCATTGCGCGGCACACCACCTAACCTGGCGGCGGTCTCGCGGGTGTTGAGGTATGACCGAAGCACACCATTCTCCACCATAACCGTCTCCTGGGCTCGGCTTCCCTCATCATCGAAGGGATAGTAGCCGTTGAGCATCAGGCAGGGGTCGTCCTTGACCGTCACCAGCTCCGATCCTATCCTCTGGCCCAGCTTTCCTTCCAGGCACGAGTCCCCCTCCAGGATTATGTCTCCCTCAGTGGCATGGCCCACCGCCTCATGGACGAATACCCCGGCCAGCTCCTGATCCAAGACCACAGGGTGAGTCCCTCCTCTCGCCGTCTTGGCATCCAGGAGGGCGACCGCCGTCTCCCCCACCTGCCTGGCCAGAGATATTGGATCTTCCCGGTCGAATAGCTCCAGGCCGCCCACACCGGCTCTGCCCTCGCCATCGGTCTGATAAAGGCCATTCCTATGAGCCACAGCGCTGATCACAAAGCCCATTCGGGTCATCCTTGATTCCAGATCCAGGCCCTCAGAACTAGTATAGTGGGCCACCAGATCCATCTCTGAGTAGACCGCCTGAGTCGAGGATATGCCCTTCACCTTCGCTGCGTCCTCGATTTCCCTGAGGAGGGCTACCTTCTCCTCTAAAGATAGGTCTTTTGGATCTCTTTTAACTGGCACCACCACGCTTCTGCCGGGCGGAGCCTCTGCCAAACTGAGATCCTCTTTCCGGCCGATCTTCCGAGCAATGCGCTTGGCCAGATCTATCTCCTGGCCAAGACCGTCCACCCGATCGGTGGTTACAAAACCCCAGGCACCGCCAAAAAGAGCCCGAACCGATGTCCCCTGGAAGGGCACCTGGGCTATTTCCTCAAGCTTTCCATTGTCCAGAACGATCCTGGTTCGACTCCCCTGCAGAATGCGGGTATCATGGAACTCCGCTGTCAAGCGATCAGATGCTCCGGATGGGGGTGGGGATCGTCTCTGGGATGTTGATGCCGATCTTCTTCTCGGTGGCGAACTTCTTCAGTTTCTCTATCAGCCTGGTTCTCTGGCTGCCCATGGCATACTCGAAGACCTCGCTGATATTGGACACGGGTATGATCTCAATAGATTTTTTTATGGAATCATCTATCAGGACATCACCCATATTGGATTTGGGAATGAGGACCGTCTTGATTCCCGCCTGGGCAGCAGCCTCGATCTTCTGGGTGACTCCGCCCACAGGCATGACATCTCCCCGCACAGACAACGAGCCGGTCATGGCTACCGTCTGTTTCACGGGCACCCCTTCCAAAGCGGATATGACCGCAGTGGCGATGGAGATGGATGCACTGTCGCCCTCTACACCCTCATATGTGCCTATGAACTGAATATGCACATCCTTCTTGGTGATGTCCTCGCCCAGGAACTTCTTGATCAGCACAGAGACGTTTGTCACCGCCTCTTTGGCGATCTCCTGCAGCTTTCCAGTGGCGATGATCTTGCCCTCTTCCCTGGATTGAGCAGGGGTGATCTCGGCCATGATGGGCAGAACAATGCCCGAGTCGCCCATGACTGCCAGGCCGTTGACCCTGCCGATCTCATCTCCGGAGGAGTGGAACATGCTGTAGTCTTTGCGCCTCTCCATGTATCTGTCCGCCAGCTGCTGCTCGACCGAACGGGCCATCTTCTTGGCCTGCATGACGTGATTAACCTCGGTGAGGTGAGAGGATTCCGCCCGGGCTACATCTCCAGAGACCCTGATCAGGCCTCCCAGGTCGCGGAGCATGAGGGTGAGATGTCCCTTTCTGCCCGAACGCCTCTTGGCCTCTCTCATGATCTCTGCCACCGCATCTCGAGTGAAGTGGGGGATCTTTCCGTCTCTCACGATCTCCTGAGCCACGAACCTGATTAGCTTGTTCCTGTTCTCCAGGGTGTCCTCCATGGTATCCCGCATGTAGACCTCATAACCATAGCCCTTGATGCGCGACCTCAGTGCAGGATGCATTCCCTGAACGGCATCCAGGTTTCCGGCAGCGATCATGATGAAGCTGCAGGGAACAGGCTCGGTTCTCACCAGGGCGCCGGAGCTTCTCTCGCTCTGGCCGGTTATTTGATAGACCCCTTCTTGCAGGGCGGTGAGGAGGCTCTGTTGCGACTCCGGCCGGAGGGTGTTCACTTCATCGATGAACAGAACTCCCTTGTGGGCTTTATGAATGGAGCCGCACTCAACCCGTTCGTGGGATGGCGTCTCCAGGCCGCCGGACTGAAAAGGATCATGACGGACGTCTCCCAGCAATGCCCCGGCATGAGCCCCGGTGGCATCCACATAGGGCGCCTTCTTCTTGCCGTTGTTATCCACCAACAGCTTGGGGACCATGGCATCCTCTTTGGGCAGCATATAGCGCAAAGAGATGAATAGCAATGCTGCGGCAATGATTCCGAAAAGAAGCTGGCCCATATAATAGGCATAGACGATAAGGGCCATTACGATGATCATCAAGAACATATTTCTCGTCTGGACCTTCTTTCTTGCCTCCAGCTTCTGGGCATCGACGATCTGTTTGCCCCTGCCCGCGGGAACGACGCGAACCCTGGGGGTATTGTTATCCTCTGGATTGGCATAGACCAGAACATCCTGCAGATCCTCCACCGGAAGAAGCTCGCTCATTGCTTTGCCGAGCATTGACTTGCCAGTACCAGGCGACCCTATGAGCATGACATGCCTTCTCTGGCTTGCCGCCTTCTTGATCACCTCAACTGCCTCGTCCTGGCCAATAACCTGATCTATGAGGTTTTCAGGTACGGTTATGCTGCTCGTATCCTCGAATTTAATATCGCCGAGCAGTTCATTAGACTCGTCTTCTGAAGTCAATTTTTCGGTCCTCACAACAATTATTGGTTGTTCTTGACTATATATTTGGTGCTTTGTCTCCATGCTCTTCTCTTTCCAAATCATCAAGTTTTCATACCTGGAATTCACGGATCATCTTAGTGTATCCCTGCAGCATATCTTTTGACAGATGCGGCCTGATATACTCGCTGGCCTCCTGGAAATGCTTCTCTGTAACAAGGATCTTGTCAACTATCAGCTCTTCTCTTTTCATTCCCGGCCGGATATGCTCTCGCAAAGCAAGCATTCCCGCCTCCCGGCAGAGCATCTCCAGATCGGCACCGCTGAAGTTCTCAGTGATATCCGCCAGCCATTGAGCAGAGACCTCATAGGCGGGCATCTTTGAGAGATAGATCTCCAGTATCTTCTGACGAGCTTCTTTATCCGGCATGGGAATATAAACTAAACGATCGAACCTGCCCGGCCTGAGCAACGAGCTATCCAAAAGGTCCGGCCGGTTGGTGGCCGCCACTATCACCACATCCTTCAGCTCCATGAGTCCGTCCATCTCCGTCAGGAACTGGCTGACCACTCTTTCAGTCACATGCGAGTCCGATCCGCTGCCCCGGGCGGGAACAATGGAATCGATCTCGTCGAAGAATACCAGGGCGGGAGCAGCCTGGCGGGCTTTGCGAAAGATCTCTCTGACCGCCCTCTCCGACTCGCCCACCCATTTGCTCAATAGCTCTGGTCCCTTGACGCTGATGAAGTTGACATTGCTCTCCGTGGCCAGGGCTCTGACCAGGAGGGTCTTGCCCGTACCGGGAAGACCGTAAAGCAGAATACCCCGCGGCGGCCGGACACCCACCGAGGCGAAGGCCTCGGGATACTTCAAAGGCCATTCCACCGCCTCGACCAGGGACCGCTTGGCCTCATCCAGGCCGCCCACTTCATCCCAATGGACCTCTGCCACCTCGACGAAGACCTCTCTCATCGCAGATGGCTCGATCTTCTTCAGGGCGGACAGGAAATCCTCTCTGGTCACATTGAGATTGTCCAGCACATCCAATGGTATGTCCTCTTTCACGTCCAGGTCGGGCAGAGCCCTTTCCAGGGTGCGCATGGCCGCCTCTTTGCACAGGGCATAAAGGTCTGCTCCTACGAAGCCGTGAGTCGAGTCTGCGATCTCCATCAAGTCCAGCGATTCATCCAAGGGCATGCCCCTGGTGTGGACATAGAGCACCTCCAGCCTGCCGTTTCTGTTTGGTATGCCTATCTCAATCTCCCGGTCGAATCGGCCCCCCCTGCGAATGGCAGGATCGAGGGCATTGGGCCGGTTGGTGGCCGCTATCACTATCACCTCTCCCCTGGAGGAGAGGCCGTCCATCAGGGAGAGGATCTGGGCCACCACCCGCCGCTCCAGGTCGCCCGAAACCTCTTCTCTCTTTGGGGCGATGGAATCGATCTCATCGATGAATATGATGGACGGAGCCGCCTTCGACGCTTCATCGAATATCTGGCGCAGCCGCTGCTCGCTCTCGCCATAGAACTTGGATACGATCTCCGGCCCGGAGATGGAAATGAAGTTGGCGTCGGTCTCGCCCGCCACCGCTCTGGCGATGAGCGTCTTTCCCGTTCCCGGAGGACCGTGCAGGAGCACCCCCCGGGGAGGATTGATTCCCAGGCGGCTGAAGAGCTCTGGATGGCGCAGCGGAACCTCGATCATCTCTCTGATCTCCCTGATCTCCCGAGACAGGCCGCCGATGTCCTCATAGGATATGTCCCTTACATGCAGGGCCAGCTCATCCAGGGTCTCTCTGGTGATGCTGATGATCGTCTCCTGAGTCACCAGAACCGGCCCGTTTGGCACGGTGCTCACCACTGCCAGGTTGAGACTGCTGTTTATCATCTCCACCCGCAGCATCTCCCCCTTAACCACCGCCCTCCCCTGGAGCATGCGCAAGAGATACTGCTGTCCTCCCATGAGGCGGATCTGGCGGGTGGGGGCGACCACGATCTTTCTGGCGGGCCTGGCCGTGGCCCGGCGTACATTCACCCGGTTGTCTATTCCCGTTCCCAGGTTGGCCCGGGTGTTTCCGTCAATCCTGATGATATCCGGGGGGTCCTCAGGAGTTCCAGGCCAGGCGATGGCATAGACCTTATCCCGGGCATTGATCTCCACTACCCCGCCGTTTTCCACTCCCAATTGGGCGAGAATGATGGGATTGATCCTGGCCACGCCCTTCCCCGCATCCTTATGATATGCTTCAGCCACTCGAAGCAAGACTGACTCCTCTGTGGGCTTCATGCCTCCCCGGACCATCTCCTCGATGCTGGGGCCGGGTTCATCCCCTGGAGAGGGATTGTCTGCAGATGGCGAGGACGCTGATGATAACGGGTTGCTTGAGGATCTTCTCATATGCTCCATTCTTGACCTCTTAAGTGCACTGCACTGCGCTCTTTGAGCTTATTCAGGCTATCTAAAACCACCGCTTCTGGAACCTCCAGCCTGGTCGCGAGCTGGGATGAATTTGCGCCGCCGCAGAGCAATGCAGTCATGATCTCCGACTCAAGCTGGTTCTCTGCCCGAAATCCGGCAACGCAGGATGCTCTCTGCTTGATCTCCATCTCTCGCGATTCGATCTGGGCCAATAGTTCGCGCAGCTCATGCCTTTTTTTCTCCAGGCCCAAGAGCTCATCTTTGAGCATCTTCAGATCCAAAGAGGCCTCAGCCTCCTCAAAGCCCGAGGCGTCCTTTGGAGCATCTTCTGAAAGATATGCCCGGACCCCATATGAATGAGGAGAGACTGCTACCTCCAGAACGGTTCTCCTGGCAATGCGGAAGTATTTTCTCCGTCCCTGCTCTTGATAGCACTCCACCAGCCCCGCTCTCTCCAGCATCTCCAGGTGGTCGATCACAGCTTTCGGCCCTACATCCAGCCGTTTGGCCATCTCATTGAAGTAAAAGGGGCGGAAAGAGAGGAGTTGGAGGATACGTCTTCTATTTTCATTCCCCAGAATGTCAAGAAGCTCAATAGGATCCAACATGTTGCTCATAATCATTCATTGAACTTGTAGTTAGTAACGTTAGGTTATAAACTTTCTGGTCTTTGATCGAATCCCAAAAACATCGATTGCAGCAGCGGTTGCAGGAAAATTGTGGGGAATCTCATATCCTCTAATCGATGCCGAGAATAAACCAGAAGGATAGAACTCCGGTGGCAGCAGATTCACCAGCCTTTCGTGCCCCACCCTCCAGCGCGCCAGGACGAATTTTGTGCTGATCAGAACATGCACCAGGAAGAAGAAGACCAAAAACAGGTCCAAATTGGTGTGCATGTGTTTGGCCTGATAAAGCCAATCTTCAGCTATCCTAATATCAAAGCAGGAAACCATTGTTGGATGCTTATTTATTGGCAGGCGGTAATCGGATTATTGCTGCTCGCTGCAGAGACTTGCGGATCCTTCCCCCTCTCCTTTCACTCATTCGTAGAGCACAACCTCCACCATATCCCCCTCCTCGAATCCCTCCAGCTCTTCGGGCACAACCACAAATCCGTCCGCCCGGGCCACGGAGCTCAGTATCCCCGCCCCAGAGACCATGATCGGCTCTACCTGGCCATCCTCTCTGAAGGCCACCCGGACCAGGCTCAGGTAGCCGGGCTTGGAGGGCATCTTCCGGGCCAGCCGGGCCTTAGCCCGGAGCGGCTTATCATCCAGATGAGCCATCCTCTTTATGGCCGGACGGACGAATAGATAAAGGTTAGAGAGCGCTGCCACCGGATAGCCGGGCAGGCAGACCACCGGCCTGCCGGCCACGTCTCCGAATGCCGTAGGCTTTCCCGGCTGGAGGCGGACCCCATGCACATAAAGCTCTCCCATCTCCGATAATATGCGGGGGGCATAGTCCTTCTCCCCAACACTGGTCCCGCCGATGATGATAATCATGTCGGCATTCAGGTTTGAGCTGATGGCCTCGCGAATTCGCTCTGCATCGTCCGGGACTATCTCCGTCTTACGGACATTTGCCCCCCATTTCTCCATATAGAGTCGGGCCATGAGGCCATTGATCTCATAGGCCTCTCCAGGCTCAAGCCTGCGGGCGCCGATATCCACCAGCTCGCCGCCAGTGGGAATTATGACCACATTCGGTTTTGCATAAACCCTGACCCTATCAATTCCCAAAGCGGAGAGCAGGGCAAGATCGGGAGGCCTCAGCCTGTGCCCCTCGAGGAAGATCGTATCCCCCTCCATCACGTCCTCGCCCGCTCTGGCCACATTCTTGCAGGCGTGAGCCTCTGCAGTCACCTCCAGCACCTCGCCGCGAACCCTGGCGTCCTCAAGCATCACGATGGCATCATATCCTTCGGGAACCACCATCCCAGTACGCTGAGGTATGAAGTCCGAGATGAATCTGGGACCGGACGGCCTGGCGCCCTTGGTATCAGTAGATCGAACGGCATAGCCGTCCATGGCCGACCGGTCAAAGGCAGGAAAATTAGCAGGAGAGCGGATGTCCTCCGATGCTACTCGATCTAATGCACAGGGGGTATTCAGCTCCTCGATATCCTTGAGGGGAAGACATCGCTCCAAGAGCATCCTTCTCGCCGCTATTGCCCCGGAAAAGCGTTTGAACATGCAGCATAGACTTGAATGATCCCGGATAAATGCTTTTGTATATATTCTATATATCATGTGAAAGCTTCATATAATGTTATGATGGAGGGGTGGGCATATTGACCTGTGATATTGGGCGGATGATTTAATGGAAGCTGTTGTATGGTTGGAGGATGTCGGCAAGGAAGACCTGTCCATTGTCGGCGGCAAAGGTGCAAGCCTCGGCGAGATGATCAGTATAGGCGTTCCCGTTCCTGGTGGTTTTGCGGTCACTGCTCAGGCCTTCAGAGATTTCATTAACCGGGCGGGCATCGCGGATAAGCTCTTTGAGGCACTTAACGTCGATGTGAACCAGGAGACTGAGCTTCATCGAGCCGAGCAGACGGCAAAAAAGCTCATCATGGACGCCAAGGTGCCGAAGGATATTGAAGAGGCCATAAAAACCCGCTACGAGGAGCTGTGCAAAAGAGAAGGAAAGCAGGTTTTCGTGGCTGTGAGGTCAAGCGCCACCGCCGAGGATCTGCCCGACGCCAGCTTCGCCGGCCAGCAGGAGACCTACCTCAATATGCGCGGCGCAGAGGACGTATTCAATGCTGTGCGCAAGTGCTGGGCATCCCTTTACGGGGCCAGGGCCATCTTCTACCGGGTTGAGCAAGGTTTCGAGCACAATAAGGTCAATCTATCCGCCATAGTGCAGTTGATGGTGGACTCGGAGAAGGCAGGAGTGATGTTCAGCTCCCAGCCGAGCACTGGCGAGCCGCTGGTGGTCATTGAGGCCGCATGGGGTTTGGGGGAGTCAGTAGTCAGTGGCAGCGTATCACCGGACAACTATGTGGTGGACCGGAAGACCAAGAAGATAGTGAACAAGTATATCGCCACCAAAGAGATCATGATCATCAGAGACCCCAAGACCCATAAGACGACCACTACCAAGGTCCCTGCCGAGAAGAAGGAGGCAGTGGTCCTCACCGATAAGGAGATAATCGAGCTGGCCAGGTACGGCGAGATTCTGGAAGAGCATTACGGCCTCCCTCAGGATATCGAGTGGGGTGTAGAGAAGAACAAGATCTACATCCTCCAGTCCCGTCCCATCACCACCATCAGCAGCGAGAAGAAGGCAGCCGGAGCTGGCAGCGGCAAGATCCTTTTGAACGGCCTTGGTGCAGCACCAGGTGTGGCCAGCGGCGTTGTGAAGATTATCACCAGCGGCAGAGACCTGGATAAGATCAAGCAGGGCGATATCATGGTCACCAAGATGACCATGCCGGATATGGTTCCTGGGATGAAGCGGGCCGGTGCCATCGTCACCGATGAGGGCGGAATGGCCTGCCATGCGGCCATCGTCAGCCGGGAGCTGGGCTGTCCTGCAGTGGTGGGAACCAAGAAGGCCACCAGCATTTTGAAGGACGGCATGGAGATCACCGTGGATGGGGGCAAGGGGATAGTCTACGAGGGCATAGTGGCTCAGGCTGCGCCAGCGAAGGCAGCCCTTCTAGCGACTGCAGGCATCTTCTACTCCAAGCCCGTGACGGCCACGGAGATCAAGGTCAATGTCAGCGAGCCGGACAGGGCAGAGGTGGCGGCTGCTACCCAGGCCGATGGGGTGGGCCTGCTCAGGATCGAGCATATGATCTTGGGCATGGGCAAGACACCCAACTGGTATATCAGGAGCGGGAAGTCAGAGGAGTACATATCGGAGCTGGTCAATGGCATCAAGGTCGTTGCCGATGCTTTCTATCCCCGGCCGGTCTGGGTGCGCACTCTGGATGCCCCCACGGACGAGTTCAGGGCCATGGAAGGCGGAGAGGGCGAGCCTCAGGAGCACAACCCCATGCTGGGCTGGAGGGGCATCCGGCGGGACATGACCGAGACCGATCACTTCCGCCTGGAGGTTAAAGCCTTCAAGAGGCTGCATGAGATGGGCCTGACCAATGTGGGCATCATGCTGCCCATGGTCCAGCATGTCAGCGAGTTCCAGAAGGCCAAGGCCATAATGAGGGACGAGGGCCTGGACCTGGATAAGATCGATGTAGGCGTCATGATCGAGACACCTGGAGCGGCTCTGACCATTGAGGACTTCATTGAGGATGGAATAGATTTCATCTCCTTTGGCACCAACGACCTCACCCAGTATACCCTGGCAGTAGATCGAAACAATGAGAATGTGGCCGGGCTGTACTCTGAGCTTCATCCCGCCGTCCTGAAGCTGATCGAGTATGTGGTGGAGCAGTGCCGCGAAGCGGGAGTCAAGACCTCCATATGCGGCCAGGCTGGCTCCTATCCGGAGATGGCCAAAAAATTGGTCCAGATGGGCATCACCAGCATATCCGCTAACATCGATGCAGTGGCCACCGTCAGGGATACCGTAGCCAGGAGCGAGAAGATCCTGATCCTGGATGCCCTGAGAAATAGAGATTGAAGAAATGAGAGAGAAGGCCCTTCCTGCGGATGAGGTAATGGCCATTTTGGAGAGGACGAGAGAGCGCGACTACAGCTACGACCGCTTCCTCTCCACCATGTGCACCCGCCCCCATCCTATTGCGATAAAGGCTCATGACATGTTTCTGGAGACTAACCTGGGAGATCCGGGGCTGTTTCCGGGCGTAGCAGGGCTGGAAGAGGAGGTAGTTCGTATGCTGGGAGAGCTCCTGGGCTGCCCTCTGGCCCGGGGTTACATCTCCACCGGAGGCACGGAGTCGAACATCCAGGCCATTCGGGCGGCCAAGAACGAGTCCGGCAAGAGGAAGGGAAATATCGTCGTTCCTGCATCGGCTCATTTTTCATTTGACAAGATCGGAGATCTTCTCTCTTTAGAGGTGCGCAAAGCACAACTCGATTCCCAGCTCAGGGTCGATCTCTCCTCAGTGGAGTCGCTGATCGACGAGCAGACGGTAGCCCTGGCGGGAATAGCGGGAACCACTGAGTTCGGACAGGTGGATCCGATCGAAGAGCTATCCGATCTGGCCCTTGAATGGGGTGTTCACTTGCACGTCGATGCGGCATTCGGTGGATTCGTTCTTCCATTCCTGGATAGATCCTTTGCCTGGGACTTTTCTCTGCCAGGAGTCAAATCAATCACAATAGATCCACATAAGATGGGCCTTGCCACCATTCCCGCCGGCGGCTTGCTCTTTCGCAGCCAGGAGTGCATGAACGCTCTGGAGACCGAGACCCACTATCTCACCAAGGCCAGACAGGCTTCCCTGACCGGTACCAGGAGCGGTGCTGCCGCCGCCGCCACCTATGCGGTGATGATGCACCTGGGCAGGGAGGGATTCAGGGAGATGGTCGGCTATTGCATGGATCTCACAGATCATATGGTCGAAGGGGCAAAGGAGATTGGCGTTGAGCCACTGATCGAACCGGTGATGAATGTGGTCGCTTTAAAGGTCCCTGAGCCTTCCAGGGTTCGTGAGAGGCTTATGGATCGTGACTGGCACGTCTCCATAACCCGGGAGCCAAACAGAGCATTGCGACTTATCCTCATGGGGCATATGAGCCATGAAAACATCGACCTCTTCTTGACGGATCTGAAAGAGGTCCTATCAGAATTTGTTTAATCCCCTGCCATCTGGGACAGGACTAAGGCCAGAGGCCAAAGGCGATATTCAGACCCATAACGACTGCGCCCGCGCCAATGCAGACGCCGAGCACCATCTTGGGGCTGAACTTGATCGAGTCATCATCGGCCTCAAAGTATCGCATCAGGCCGGCTGATGATTGGAGGCCGCTTCCTTCATTCTTTTTTCTTGCCATGCTCCAATCATATCCCATCATCATCTTAAGAAGATTGCGGTTTCAACCGGCAGCAATTATGCAAATCCGAAATGGCCTTGGGCAGCAATCTAAGATGCCCGCCAGCCATTCACATCCTGGAAGGGATAATTATCTTTTGCATTTCCTCCTTTGATCGATCTGGACCAGTCGCTGCTGGGGTTGCCCCTGGCGGAATGATCGCTCCAGTAGTTTCCGCCCGTGTTGTTGCCGGCATCCCAGCTGTTGCTACCTTCGGTATCTATCGAATGCTCTATGTTATCGATGAAGTTGTTGTGATAGATTGTATTCCCGGTGGAGAATGATAGCTGACATCCAAGGGAATTGGCGGTGATATTGTTCTCGTAGATCTGGTTGTCATTCGAGAGATTCAGCCAGATTCCTGTGACCAGATTTTTCTGGACAGAATTATCGCGAATGATATTCTGATTGCAGGAAAGGAGCGACAAGCCGTTCTGTTCGTTTTCCGATGCGACGTTCTTCTCAATCCGATTCCCATCCGATGAGTACAGGAACAAGCCACTGTATCCATTGCCCTTAAAGAGGTTGCCCAGGATATCGTTTCCAGATGAATTTATAAGCCGCACGCCAAAGCATTCTGAGATATTGCTGTTGATAATGCTGTTGTTCATTGAATCGAACAGGAAGACGGCATCGCTGGTCAATGTGATATTATCTACTGCCATATTCTTGCAGTATGCCATGGTGAGATGGGCAAGTTGCTTATCCCTGATCTGCATCCCAGACTGGTCAAAGAGATAGGCTATAGGGACCAGGTCGACCACATTGGATTCGTCTATACTGTTATTGAAGCCCTCTTTTGTCTGGCTCTCCACATAAAGGCTCCAGGTAACATTCTGGAAGCGATTATCCTGGAGAAGGTTAGCGGGAGATTCTATGAGCATGATCCCTCGGAAGCCATCGATAAACTCGTTTTCCAAGATATTGCAGTTGCCGGAGGATGTGATTTGCATTGCAGCATCGGTTATGCCCACAAATTGGTTTTTCAAGATCCGGTTATCTTCAGCCGCGCCGATATCAAGGGCGATGACAAAGTCTCTTACCAGGTTTCCGATGATCGAATTTTGGCTGGAGTTGTCCACTCTTATGCCGTAATCTCCCTCATTGAGGCTGTTGTTATTGATATTTAGACCGTAAGCATCCTGTATATAGATTGCATTATTGCTCTGGGTGATATTGTTATACAGCAGCTCATTATTTTGGCAATCAAGAGCGGCGAGACCGATTTCACCTCCACCGATCTCATTTCTCTGAAAGATAACATCACTGACATTGGCAAGAAGTGCGGCCCTGCTGGTGGAATTGCCTTCGTCATCAATCATAACCAGATTGTCGCTGACATAAAGGCCGCTGCCATTTAGCAGCAGGATGCCATGGCTTCTGCTCTGAATATCATTTCCCTCAATCTGGACCTGGCTGGAGTTATCGAGCCATATGCCCCAATAAGCATCTGAGATATTGTTCTCAATGATGCTGTTTCCATCCGCCTCTCCCAAAAATATAGAGATATTGCAGCTGATGATCTCATTTCCGTCTATGCTGTTATTTCCTGAGGCATCTCTCAGTGCCACTCCGCCCTGGCAGTTGCTTATGAGGTTTCCATTTATCGAGTTTCCCTCCGAGCCGCTTGCCAGAATTGCCGGGCTGGCATCTTCGAACACATTCTTCTCAATGCGGTTTCTCCGGGAGAGAAGATGAACAGCCGCACCAGAATAACCTTGAAAGCTGAGCCCCTCCAGGTTGCAGCCATCCGAATATACTGTCATTCCTGTCTCTTTTCCCTGGCCATTGAGAATTATGGGGCCGCTCTCTCCGATCAAGGGCATAAGGCTGAGGCTCTTGTTCAGGATAACCTCCTCACGGTAGTTTCCCGGCTTGACGTATATTGTATCGCCATCACTGGCTGCGATGACGGCATCTTGAATTGTTCTGAAATTGGAAAAACCGTCATCATCAACGATATAAGTTCTCGCGCCGCCAACCGGAGAAAGCCAGATGAGCAAGGCCATGAAGATGATCAATGGTAATCTTGGCATGATTACTACTTGCCAAGGCACCTTTTATAGTTAATGCAATTGAGGAGGAGAAGGGACAGCTCACCCAACCCCTTTATTTCCCGTGGAAAAATGTACTCGGATTTCTTTCCTTGATGGATGAAAAATCTGAGAAAGTGCGCCGAATTGTGCGGCCTATTTAATAATGTTATTTTGAGAGTTATACAAATAATGAGGAAAACCTTATCTACTCTCCCTCCTTGTTACCAATGGAAGATGATTAAATGACAGATATTGTGCCGCACAAACACTGTCTGGTCTGCGGCAATTCAGTGCGCGCAGACGAGAACTTCTGCGATGAGCTCTGCGAGTCGAAATATAAGTCAGCGCAAAGAAAGCAACAGATAATGTTTATAATATTTATAATAATACTGGGATTGATATTGATTCTGCCGTCGGTCCTGAGGACAAATGGGTAAAGATGCGATACATCGCCTTAGCTCTATTATTATCAATGACAATGGTCCTATTAATCAGCGGCAGCGTTAGTGGTGAGTGCATTGAGATCAGGGATGTCACAATGCATCTGGACAAAGATAGCGCTACCTTTGAACTGAATTATACTCTGGATACCTTCACCCGCCTTTACGTGCTTGCTTTGGGATGCCGGCATTTGGAGCCGGACCTGATCTCTTTCCTGGGTGGGTACAAAGATGTAAAGCTCATAAAGGCAGACGAGAATGGTGCGGCTCTTCAGGTTAACGGGGCGGGAAAGAATATCGATGACTTCTACCTATTTTACTCCTGTCCTTTTGGCTCAAAGGATAAACCGCTGAAAAAGGAGATAGAGAAGCTATCCGTGGTATATCCCGAGGGCAAGATTGAGACATTTTATAACGTCAACTCCACGCAGAATGTCTTTTGTGGGGAGTAAGACAGTATTCGATGCAAATACCATTCTGCGGGCTTGTATGACCATCAGATGGCCATATCATCTGATATCGAAGGCTATATCATTGAGAAAAACCGCATGGAAATTGCTTGGAGCTGAAACAGATCATGAAAGGCATCAACGACAAATTTCCCCATCTGCCGGAGAGGATCGCCGGATTAAGAAAGCTGACCTACAACCTATGGTGGAGCTGGCACCCTGAGGGCAGGGAGTTATTTAAGCTCCTGCACAGGCAGGGCTGGTATCTGAGCGGTCACAATCCAGTAAAGATGCTCAACCAGATGGATGCGCATATGCTCAAAGCGGCATCAAATGATACTCATTTTCTGAGGCATTATGATTCTGTTATGGCCAGGTTCGAGGGCTATATGGAGCCTGAAACCAGCTGGTTTTGCGCCGGCAGTCGTGAGCCGGAGAGATGCGCTATTGCCTACTTCTCAGCAGAATACGGCCTGCATCATGCCCTTCCCTTTTATGCCGGCGGTCTGGGATTCCTGGCCGGGGACTACCTGAAAGAGTGCAGTGACCTGGGCATCCCTCTGGTAGGATTGGGATTCATGTATCCCCAGGGCTACCTCCGCCAGATGGTCTCAGCAGACGGCTGGCAGATTGGAGCTTGCGAGATGGTGGACAGAGAGAATGCGCCAATTCACAAGGTGCTTGATGGGGATGGAAGCCCACTCTCGGTCAAGGTTCCGGTCATGGACCCTCCCCTCACACTCGAGGTCTGGATGGTTCAGGTGGGAAGGACCAAGCTCTATCTGATAGATACCTCCAGCGAGGCCAACGAATCGCAGAACCGGATCATCTCCGACCGGCTCTATACCGGCGACCGGGAGATGCGCCTGCGCCAGGAGATTGTCCTGGGAATCGGCGGAGCAAGGGTATTGCAGGCTCTGGGCGAGGATTATTCCGTCCTTCATCTGAACGAGGGCCATCCCGCTTTCGCCGTGCTGGAGAGGATCAGAGAAAAGGTCGAGCAGGGGATGAACTACAGCGAAGCCTCTGAGCTGGTCAGAAATACCACAGTGTTCACCACCCACACCCCGGTTCCAGCGGGGCACGATGCTTTTGCCTATCCGCTTCTGGAAAAGTATCTCTCATCCTATCTTCCAACCCTGGATCTTTCTATGGAGGAGTTCCTGAGACAGGGGCTCAATCCCGACCGGCCTGGTGAGTTCAATATGACCGCCTTCGCTCTTCGCAACTCAGCCTACCGTAATGCTGTGAGCAAGAAGCATGGAGAGGTGAGCAGGAGCATGTGGCAGCCCCTGTGGCCCCATCTTCCTGTGGATGAGGTTCCCATCGATTATGTCACCAATGGGATTCATGTCCCCACCTGGATCGACCGCCGGCTGGGTTATGACATCTTCAGCCGCTATATGGGCAGGACCTGGCTGGAGGAGCATGATGAGAGCCGCATCTGGGAGCTGGTCTGCGAGATTCCGGATGAGATCATCTGGAACCACCATAATGCCATGAAAAACATGCTGATCACCAAGATAAAGGAGCGAGCGCGGAACAAATGGCTGGAAGGTGGTGCCGAACCAGGCCAGATCATGGCCTCTGGAGTGTTGCTCGATCCCGCCGCCCTCACCCTGGGGTTTGCCAGGCGCTTCGCCTCTTATAAGCGACCTACCCTTCTCCTGCAGGATATGGATCGGCTGAGAAGGATTCTCAATGATCCCTGGAGGCCGGTTCAGATCATCTTTGCAGGAAAAGCGCATTGGGACGACCAGCAGAGCAAGATGCTCCTCCAGCAGGTATTCAATGCCGCCAAGGATAGAGTATCCGGAGGCAGGATTGCATTCGTCGAGGACTATGATGAGCTGCTGGCCCAGTATTTGGTGCATGGCGTCGACGTCTGGGTGAACAACCCCGTCCCTCCCATGGAGGCAAGTGGAACCAGCGGAATGAAGGCTTCGGTGAATGGCGTTCCCCAGCTATCCGTCCTGGACGGCTGGTGGATTGAAGGGTACAATGGCAAAAACGGCTGGGCGTTCTCTGGTGCGGATGATGGGCTACAGAGAGATGCCAGGGACGCAGCCTCTATCTATACTCTTCTGGAGAAGGATATAGTGCCACTGTATTATAATCTGGGCGAGGATGGCATTCCTCATGGCTGGGTGACAGTGATGAAGGAGGCCATCAGGATGACCGGTCCAAACTTCTCTGCCACCCGCATGGCCAAGGAGTATACTGACAAGTTCTATCGCCAGGCCATCGATGCCGCCATGATGGAAAGGCAAAAGAAAGAAAGAGGATTCGTAAAGCAGGATCTCTTCGGAAGGTTCTGATCGAACTCATGCTGATCTCCTGATCGGGCCATCGATCGTTTGGTTAAGGCAGGATCCTGATCCGCTCCCGATCGGAATCAACCTCGATAAAGGTCCCGCTCTTCAACTGGAGGATGTCGGGCGGCATCCTGTCCACCAGAGGGATTCCGCTGATGATGGCGCCTACGGCCACGATTGGCTCAGAGCGAAGGTTGATCATGGCTGCTGGTGCCAGATCTCTTTTCTTTAGCTGATAGATGACATAAGAGCCTACTGTAGATCCTTTCCCCCCGGGGAATATGAGCACCTTGCCGCTGATGCTCTCGCCATATAGCTCATGGCCGGGATCGACCACCATTCCCGTCCTGGGGTCGACATTCCCCAGAAATGAGATGGCCATTTTCGTTACCAGTGCCGGGCCGCTGGCAAAGCCTGAGGCCACCTTATGGCAGGGAATCTCCCTCACGATCTCTTCCTCCCCAAAGCAACATCGATGCACTCCTCCAGGCTGCCGAAGGTAGCATCCACCCCCCCCAGCCCGGGCAGGTATACCAGGGCCTTGCCGGAGTTGACCATCATCTTTTCAAATCCTTCTGTTGCGGGCGAAACCACCATACAGGTATCGCAAAAAACCCTGGCTCCGGATGATTCGATCCTGGCAACCAGATCGGGGCAGGCATCCTTGATCTTCCGGGCGGTGCAGACCCACATCTCTTTTTTCACCTTCTGCCCGGCCAGGAGATCGGCTATCCTCTCCAGCTCTTCTCCAGAGCAGTGAGGGCAACCCAGGGCCACTATATCGGCATCGTCTCCCCCGTGCTCATCATAGACCGCCTCGATCTCTTTCCTCTCGATGCTGATCCTCTCGCATCCATCATAATTTGCGGTAGGCTCGGGCGGCTCAGGAGTGACGCCATCCACATAATAGAGGGCCACCGAGCCGCTGGCGGCCATCGCTGCCCCCAGGGCCTTTAGCTCGTCTTTCGTGGGAGAAGAGCGAAGGCGGAAGAGGGGAACTCCATCCCCGACCTCTTTGCCAACCAGAAATCCAAGAGCACCATAGTCAGAGCCCTCAAGTTCCGCTTTCGCCTCGATGACATGGCTGGGCTGCCGGTTGTGATCCAGGTGGTAGCCATATAAAGCGGTCTTGCCGATCAAGGCAGCAGCCAAGGCAGACGGTCCTCCCTCCCGATTGGTCCGGGCGCCAATAACCGAGTTGGCATAGCAGACCGCTGAGGACTCGCTCCAGGCCAGGTGGTCTCCCCGTTCGGCCAGACTATCATAGATCTGATAGGGGGTGCAGGTGCAGTCGATGATCACACCCAGCCGGCGATAGGCCTCTATCGTCTCCTGCTGCTTAGAGGCAAACTCCTCGCTGATTCCCATCTCTTTGTAGCGAAATAGGTCCATCCCGGCAGGATTGAGAATGCTGGGAACGACCACCTGGCCCTCAAGATCGGATATCCATTCCAGGCCAGCGTCCCCGATATTCTTGTAGGAGACCCCGGCGATCTGCACCGATCTCACAGGCACGAGCCTCTCTGCCCCATAAATATCCCCTAAAGCCACCAGGATCTCCATCATCCGCCGGAGGGTCTCCCCTTGATCTCCCCGGTATATGGCCTCTTCATCGCGAGACATATACATGCCCAGGACTTCTCCTTTTGGGTATAAATCATTTCCAATCTAAACCAGGCGGAAGATGGGATGGGTGGCCTCGGGATAGACCTCCAGATCCTTTACCGCCTCTGCCACCAGAATATCGGCCATGGCCGCTGCCGGAAAGATGACCTCGCCGCTCTCAATGGGCCCATAGAGGAGAAAGTCGCCTCCCATGGCAAGCTGCATGCAAGCAGCAGCGGCATCGCAGCAGCTTCGGTTGCTCTTCATCCTATCCTTGAGCCACTGCCAGGAGCTGACTGCATTATGAATTCCCGAGCCAACAGGCAGTCCGAGGCGTGATTTGGCAACCACCGAGAAGCGCAGAGAAGACCCCGCTCCGCTGCCCATCGGCACCACCCCTGGATCGATGAGAATGTTGCTGAACCCAAGCCTCTTTGCCAGGGGTATCAGTCCCTCGTCTCTCACCAGGCCACCATTCTCCAAGATCCGCATGGCTCCTTCCACCCCCGGCTCGCCGGGATTGTAAGCGAGGATGATGGCGCTGTCAACTTCATTCTCCAGCAAGGCCCGGGCCTCGGCATCATCTGTGGCAATGCTTATGCTGTTGTATATGGCCTTGTCTGCATACCCCAATTCCGAGAGCAGCGATAGGGCCAGAGAGCGAGTGCTCCTCTCTGCCGAGTCGACGATAAACGGCCCCGACCAGACCTCTTCCGCAAAATCCAGATATTTCCGCAGGGCGGGAACGGTCCGGGCATAGATATGCAGGACAAAAGGGCAACCGGTCTCACTGGAAAGCTCAGATTGGCGCAGAACTAGCCTCTCCGCTGCGGCCCGATCGAATATGCCCCGCTCATCATCCTCCACAATCCTGTGCCCCTGATAGAAGATGGTGCCGCAAAGGACGGTTGGCAGCTCTCCAGGCTGGCCACCAAACCTTACCCCGGCCACATTAACCATGGACTGCTCATTCTTAAACCGGAACATGATCTCATCCCTCGGACTCAACCAGCCATCTGGTCGTGTCCATGCTGACCCCCGCTCCAAATGTCAGATCGCTATCGCCTGATAACATCTCCTGACGGGCCGCCTTTCTCTTGATCACCTGGTAGGGCTCCTCTGAAAAAGGCATTGCGAGGTGATTGTACTGGGAGACCAGCATTTCTATCTCTTTCATGTCCTCCAGGCCAATCCTGTCTATAAGCTCCACCTGCCGCTGAAAACGCTCGACGGCCTGAACGGAGAGGTTCTGAATGAAGGGTATCGCTCCCTTCGATCCGATTATCCTCCCTTTTTCATCGATTCCATTTTTATGGAGAGCGAGCAGAGTATTTCCTGGCAGATGGCCCTTCGACTCCACTCCGCAGACGATGAGGAACCTTATGTTGCTGTTGCTGATCACATTGGCCACTATCTTCTCCAATCCCAGGTTCTCAGTCTTGCAGGGTCCGGATATGGCTGTACCCCTGGGGTTGAAGGTGCTGGCCAAAGTGACCACCGCCACTCCTGCTCTGGGGTCGCCTAACCGATATTCGCCTCGAACCGGCGGCCAGGGATCCAGATACCCCTGATTCGCATAGTCACATTCGGTTTTTTTGCATTCCTCAGCCATATGGCTCCTGCAGATCTGATGATGGATTGATCCGCATATCTTTCTGGGTTGACTGATAGGCATATAATTGTTTCTGATTTCCACAAGATTGAATGGCTATGAAAAATTGAAATATCATGATACAGGATAAACATGCGTGATCTGAAATGGAAACTACTTCGCAGGAATTTGGTCATACAAAGAGATGGTGGCACTAAATGGCCTCATACAAGGAAAGAATACTGGAAGTCATAGGGGAGTCTGAGGTGGGCCTGACCACGGTTGATGTGGCCAAAAAGGCAAGGGTCAGCAAGACTACAGTGATTAAGTATCTCTCTGTGCTCAGCTCCGAGGGAGAGGTCGAGTTCGTGGAGGTGGGACCATCAAAGCTCTGGAGGACGAGAAACACGAGCGTAAGGCATGGGGAAGGGAAGGAAGGGGCGATGAATGCGGAGGCATTTCCCATGATGGACATAGATTTTCATAGCGGCGAGGAAGAGACTGTCTATTTCTCATTTCGGGTCAAAACGGAACAGATATGCAAACTGATGAAGCGCGCCAAGAGATGCGGTTGTGAGGCCACAGAGAGTTGATGGAGGATATGTTAATGCAAAGCAATGATCAGCCCTCCATACCAACGGAGATCAAAGAATTCTTTCATGTCGATAAAGGCCAGACGCTTCTCATCAAGGGCATGCCGGGGACGGGCAAGACCACCCTCGCCCTGGAGATCATGAGCAGCCTGTGCGAGGAGAGAAACGGAATATACATATCCACTCGAGTGGATCCGGCACGGCTCTATGCCACAAATCCCTGGATCGAGAAGGTTCTCATGCCCAAGAACGTGGTCAATGCCACTCAAACCAAGCTCTTGGCTAGCCTGAATAAGACGAGCAAGGATCTATCCAACTACTATGCGGTCATGGACTTCTTCCGGCTCTTCTTCGAGGAGACGGAGGAGATGGACAATCCCATGATCATCATCGATAGCTGGGACGCAGTCCTTAATTACACCTCCCACTTGATAGGCACCTCTCAGCACAGCTTCGAGCAGAACATCTGCGAGTTTGCCCGTGATCTGGACACTCACCTCGTTTTCGTCTCCGAGTTCGCCGATGTTATGCCCCTGGACTACATCGTCGATGGGGTGGTGACCATGGAGCAGTTCAATCTGCCCGGCCATACCGGAGGGAACATGAGGAACCGCTACGTCCGGCAGATCAAGCTGGAAAAGCTGCGCGGGGTCGAGATCAACCAGAAGACCTATACCGTCACATTGCACAATGGCCGGTTCAGGTTTTTTGAGCCTTACCGGGAGCATAATGATGCGCGCATCGTGAGCGATGGGGTTAGAGTTCCCGATCCTTCTGAAGACCGGATATCTACCGGCATTCCAGACCTGGATATCGTCACCGGCGGCCTGAAGTACGGCTCGTGCAACGTCCTGGAGATAAATCATGGAGTGGGCAAGAGGTACTACCAGATGCTGACCGCCCTGGCCTCAAATGCCATCAAGAACGGCCGGGGAGTTTTCATCCTGCCCAGCATCGGCTATCAGCTAAGTTCGCGGGACATCTTTGTGCCCACCAATGTCATAGTCTCCCAGCCGGAGGGGGATGACGCCAGGGCCTGGGGAAAGGATCTGCTGGAGAAGTGGGATGCATTGCGAGAAAGGACCGGCCGGCCCATTCTGAACATAATCGGCCTGGACTCCATTGAGTTCTCCTTCGGCTACAAGGAATCGCTGAATCTGACCAACCTGATGATCAGAAACTGGAAGGAGACCAACGACATCAATGTGCTGGTGGTAAAGAGCGGCCAGGAGAGCATGAACATGGCCATTCACACCGCAGACAGCTATTTCCTGGTAAATGAGCTGAACGGAGGGCTCTGCCTCTATGGGGTCATACCCAGGACTGAGCCCTACAATATGATTTTGGAGGACAGGAACAGGATCAGCCTGACGCCCATTGTATAGGTGGGCGGAGCAAGTCCTGGTATTGCAGGATTCCATGGAAAATCTTTGCCCAGCGCCTTGGCCTTGATGACGCGGCGCATGATCTTGCCGGACCTGGTCTTGGGCACATCCTTGACGAAATAAACCTTGTCCGGATAAGCAACCGGGCCCAAGACCTTCCTTACGTGAGTGGAGATATCCTTCTTGAGCGACTCCTCTTCATTGACTCCTTCCTTTAGGATGATGAATGCAACGATCTTCTCACCCTTGACCTCATCGGGCTCACCGATAACAGCAGCCTCTGCGACCTTGGGGTGAGAGACTGCGGCGGACTCAACCTCTGCGTTGGAGATTCTATGTCCTGCTACCTTCAGCACATCATCTATTCTGCCCTGAATCCACCAGTATCCATCCTTGTCACGGGTGGCCTTGTCTCCTGCCAGGTATGTGCCGGGCTTGGCCTGCCAGTACATTTCCCAGTACTCCTTCTTGTACCTGACCTCATCTCTGAAGAAGGCGCGGAGCATGGACGGCCAGGGGGCCGTTTGGACGATATTGCCCCCGTAGCCCAGTGGGACCGAGTTGGCATCCTCGTCGTAGATATCGGTGTTCATGCCGGGCAACGGAAAGCAGACAGAACCCGGCTTCTCAGGTGTCATGGCCAGTGGTGCAATGACATGGCATCCTGTCTCGGTCTGCCACCAGGTATCCATGATAGGTGCCTGGTCGGAGCCTATGTTCTTTCTGAACCACATGTAGGCCTCTGGATTAAGCGGCTCGCCTACAGATGCCAGAATTCTGATGCTGGACAGGTCGTACTGATGCAAAAATAAAAAAAATTATGCCTTGGCCAGCCCCCTGGCCTCGCGGGCTATGCGAGCTGCGGCCTCCTTTCTCATCATCTCCGCAAACTCCCTCTGGGTGGAATAGACCAATGCACCCGTGGGGCATGCGGCCACACAGGCAGGAACCTCCAGGCTCTTGCAGCGGTCGCATTTAACCGCCATTCTCACCTCTTTCTTCCGGCCTACAACTCCGTAGGGGCAGATCATGGGCACATTCCTGCCCTCTGCCTTTTCCACATAAAGCAGGCGGACGGGCACAGGCTTCTCCGAGATAGAAGAAATGAGGTTCTTGGAGATGGAGTGCTCAACCGCGCAGGCCATCTCGCAGGATCGGCAGCCCATGCACCTCTCCAGGCGGACGAATATCTCCTTATTCTCCTTCATCGCAATCACGCCAGGCCCAGCTTCTTGCGCTGGCTATCGATATGCTCAATCATCAAGGCAGCCGCTTTCACCGGATCGGGCTCCACGGCAAAGCATGCTCCTACCACGTCCTTTGCGCCGGAGGTGAGAAGATCGGCCACTGCTTTGCTTCCCATGACAGGCGGAACGGTTCCGAGGACCGTGAACACTCCAGAACTGATCACATATGCACCGATGGATACCGCTTTCTCGCTCATCCACTCAGGAGCTGCCCCTGCTGCCGGCAGGTCGCTTATGTCCACTCCCAGAGCATTGGCCAGGGCGGCGGCAGCGACAAGAATGCGGCTGATGTCCACGCAGGAGCCCATGTGAAGGACCGGGGGGACTCCCAGGGCCTGGCAAACTCCCTTCAGGCCGTCGCCCGCCTTCTCTGCTGCTTCCGGCTGGAGGAGGCCGGCCTTGGCGCAGGCCTGGGCGTTGCAGCCTGTGGTTAGGACCAGGACATTGTTCTTGATCAGTTCTCCGACCATCCGATATGTCCAGAGTCCTGGGTGATCTTGGGATTGTTGCAGCCCACCACGGCACCTATGCCCCGAATGCTGCCGCTCTTGATGGCGTCTATCAGCGGGTCTAAGCTGCCTCCCAAAGCGGAGACTATCGCCTCCACCGAGAAGCCGGCCATGCATCGGGTTTTGATATCAGGGATCTGGACCCGGGAACGATCGCGGTTGCGGAAGTTTTTCACCGCCGTACGCACGATTTCCCTGGCCGTCTCCCCAGCAGTATCCTCATGGAACTCCATGTGGGTCGCGCCGGGGAACTTGGCTTTGGGTGAGGTGGATATCAATTTGGTATGGAAGCAGCCGGCCATTGTGCCCAGGGCGGGCATGATGCACTGCACATCCACCACCATCGCCTCCACCGCGCCCGTGGCCATCACCAGCTCCTGACTGAGGAAGTTGCCTGCTACCGGAATGCCCTGGCGCATCAGAGCCTCGTTGGCCGTGCAGCATATCCCTGCCAGGTTGATTCCCTCTGCCCCCTCATTTCGTGCCAGAGCGATCATCTCCGGATCTGATGCTGCAGCGATGATCATCTCCGAGAGGAGAGGTTCATGGCCGTGCACAATGATGTTCACCTTCTCCGGGTCTAAGACTCCCATGTTGGCCTCAGAGAATATCGGCTTAGGAGTGCCGAAGATGACGTCCTGAAGCTCGGTGGCGATCATGGAACCACCCCAGCCGTCAGAGATGCTGGTCCTGAGGCCATGCAGTATGAGGTTCACATAGTCGTTGTCCACCCCCATGTGGGTTCGGTGCATGCATTCCACGATCTCCCTGTCCACTCCCCGGGGGTCGATTCCCAGCTTCTTCCACAGCTCGAGCCTTTGGGGCGGAACCCGGCGGGTGAACTGGATGGGACCGTCCTGTTTTCCAAATTCTGCCAATATGGCTGCTGCCAGGAGGACAGGGTTGTCCACTCCGTACTCTTTCATCAGCCGGCCGAGCTTCTCCTGGTCCTTGATGCCATAGGAGGGGGCTTTACCCTCCACTATGAGCTGGAAGGCGTGGGCTACATCCCTCCCGTGGTCGGAGTGGGCGGCTGCCCCGGCGGCAATGCTTCTCAGGAGGTTTCGCGCCACGATTATGTCTGCTGTGGCCCCGCAGACCCCCATATTTGCTCCCTCCCCAAATGGGTCAATTCGGCAGGGTCCCATGTTACAATTTCTGCAGCATATGCCCAGCTCGCCAAAACCGCATTGTGGCTGCTGTTTCTCCAGTTATTTTCCCTTTCAAACACCCAGCGCCAGCCGCAGGGTGTTTCGCACCGCCGGGGCCAGGCCCAGGGTGATCAGGGCCAGCTTGGTGAGGTTTCTCAGGGATCGGTCATCAATGGCCTTATCGATCACATAGAGAGCCGGCAGGAGCACGATCAGCTTCAATGGGTACATGACCGCCGCTGTTCCTGCCAGATCGATGAGGAACGTGGGGACGACATGCTTTTCATAATAGCCAAACCAGTCCACTCCCAGGTAGGTGGAGCTGGCATCGAGCATATTGGCATAGACGATCATGAGGTTGAATCTGTCATCCAAAAAGGATAGGCTAGGTATGGCTCGGCGAGAGAGGAGCAATCCACCCGCCAGAGCGGAGCCCAGGATGAATACCGCCCCGATGACCCAGCCGTTCTCCAGGCCCACCCCGCCGAGCAGCATGAGATTGAACAGGGTCCAGGCAAGCCCTATGGCAGCGTAGCTACGATGGAACTCTTCCCCCAGAAGCCTTCTGGTGAGTATCAGTGATCCGACAGTGACCAGGAAGACCAGGAAGAATATGAGGGGAGTGATTAATAGATAGCTCCAGGGCGGTTGCACGATCTCCGCGTCCTCTATCACCCTCAAGCTCGAGCCCGCCAGGATGTAGGGCAGGGTAGATAAGACCAGCCGCTCATCGATCGCCAGACGGTAGTGGCGAAAGAGCTTCACCAGCCCCAGTATCGCCAGGCCCAGCACCACCGCCCAGGTAATCGTGTCCACTGGGTTGTAGCTCGTATCATAGATAATGGGGTGGATGTAGTACCTGTATATCCAGTCTGCTAAATCGATCACACCAGGTCATTGCACTCTCACAGTATTTCAGCCAATCGAAATATGGCGTGCAAAAAGTATTTATATTGCAGAACGCCAAGCATGCTTGTCCATTTTCCGATTTTAGCTGAGGTAATTAAATGGTCGAGGTGTTCAAAGGTACAACTACGGTAGGTGTACTCTGTGATGGAGGTGTAGTCCTTGCATCGGAGAGCCGTGCTACCATGGGCAGCTTCATAGCCAGCAGCCAGGCCAAGAAGATCTATCAGATCGACGACCTGGTGGGTATGACCACTGCCGGAGGTGTAGGTGATGCCCAGTCTCTTGTCCGGATGGTTCAGGTGGAGGCCAGGCTCTATAAGATGCAAAGGGGTGAAGGATTGACGGTCAAGGCCGTCACAACCATGCTCGCCAATATTCTCTCATCCAGGCGCTACTATCCTTTTATGGTTCAGCTCGTCATGGGCGGTGTGGACAGATACGGCCCTAGGATCTATTCTCTGGATGCCCTGGGAGGTCAGATCGAGGAGCGAAGGATTGTCGCTACCGGCTCCGGATCTCCGGTCGCTTATGGCGTATTGGAGGCCATGTACAAGCCGGGTATCAGCGTCGAGGATGGAACTGTTCTGGCGGCTAGGGCAATTCATAACGCTTTGAAGCGAGATTCCGCTTCTGGTGATAAGATCGAGCTCGTTAGAATTACAGATAAATATGAGGAGGTAGGCGAGCCGGAGTATACGGAGATTATGAATCTCATTTAATCTTTTTTGGATGTGTAATATTGTCGGTAGAAGAAGTACTTTTTGAGCTCAAACGCAAGGTTCAGAGCAAACTGCCCCCGGACATCAACGTCACGGGGCTGGAGTTCGAGGGTCCGGAGCTGGTCATCTACACCGATGACCCCAAGAAGGTGGCTGATGACGGCGAGATCATAAGGAACCTCGCCAAAGAGCTTCGCAAGAGAGTGGTGGTCCGGCCGGACCTGAAGGTATTGGCAGATCCTGAATCTGCCATAATTAAGATCCAGGAGGTCGTGCCCAAAGAGGCAGTCCTCACCAACTACCACTTCGACGGCGAGACCGGTGAGGTGCAGATCGAGGCGGAGAAGCCCGGGCTGGTGATCGGCCGCCATGGTGCCACGCTGCGGGAGATCACAAAGCTGATCGGCTGGACGCCGAAGGTAGTCAGAACCCCGCCGGTTAGATCTTCGACCATCGCTAATATCAAGGATTACCTGCGCAGCGTGCAGAGCGAGAGAAAAAACATCCTGCGCACAGTGGGCAGGAAGATCCACCGGGATATTGCTTCCAAGGACCAGTGGGTCAGAATAACCACATTAGGCGGCTGTCGGGAGGTGGGCAGAAGCTGTATGCTCCTCTCCACTCCAGAGTCCCGTATTATCATCGACTGCGGAATAAATGTGGGATCGGATGACTCCGCCACCCCATACCTCTATGTGCCTGAGGTCTATCCCTTGAACCAGATCGATGCTGTGGTCCTGACCCATGCTCACCTGGACCATGCAGGCCTTGTTCCCATGCTCTATAAGTACGGCTATGAGGGCCCCATCTACTGCACTCCACCTACCAGGGATCTTTTCGTTCTCTTGCAGCTGGATTACATTGAGATCGCGGGCAGGGAGGGGAACCGTCTTCCCTATGATTCAGGAATGATTCGCGAGGCGCTTAAGCATACCATCACCCTCAACTATGGAGACGTTACCGACATTGCTCCCGATACCAAACTGACCATGCACAACGCCGGGCACATCCTGGGCTCATCAATCGCCCATTTCCATATCGGTGACGGCCTATACAATGTGGCCTTCACTGGGGACTACAAGTTCGAGAGAACCAGGCTCTTCGATCCGGCGGTCTGCAACTTCCCCCGTCTGGAGACCCTGGTGACCGAGGCCACCTACGGTGGGACGAACAGCATCCAGCCCTCTCGCAAGGAGGCGGAGATCAATCTGATAAAGGTGGTCCGGGAGACCATCAACCGGGGCGGCAAGGTTGTAATCCCCGCTTTCTCTGTGGGCCGCAGCCAGGAGGTGATGGTAGTCCTGGAGGAGGCCATCAGAAAGAAGGTGATCGATGAAGTGCCGGTCTGCCTGGACGGCATGATCTATGAGGCCACTGCCATTCATACTTCATACCCGGAGTACCTCAATAACGATCTGCGGGACCTTATATTCCATAAAGGAATCAATCCATTCCTGGCGGAGTGCTTTGTCCAGGTGGAGTCTCCTAAGCAGAGGACGGAGATAGTCGAAGGGCCGCCTTGCGTTATACTGGCGACGAGCGGCATGCTCAATGGCGGACCGGTGATCGAGTATCTCAAGCGCCTGGGGCCGGATGAGAAGAATACCCTGGTCATCGTCGGCTATCAGGCAGAAGGAACCCTTGGAAGACGGATTCAGAAGGGCTGGAAGGAGGTCCCGCTATCTGTGGATGGAAAGACCCAGACGGTGAAGATCAACCTGGAGGTTACAACAGTCGATGGCTTCTCCGGTCACTCCGATCGCCAGCAGCTCATGGAGTACATGCGGCGCATATATCCCAAGCCAGGCCGGGTTCTAACCAACCATGGTGATGAGGGCAACTGTCTGGATCTGGCCAGCTCCGTCTACAAGAGATACCGGATTCCCACCATGGCACCCATGAACCTGGAAACCATCAGGCTGATCTGATCTTCAAAAGCTTTATCAAAGAAAAGGCATAATGTCAATCCTAGTTATTACCGTGAGGTTCTTGTGACTGGAAAAAGAACACGGATCATCAATGATCCATCAGATCTGGTTCCATTATTGCAGGCCTTCGGCTCAGCCGTTCATAAGAAGATATTCGATGAGCTAAGCCGGGAATGGCGAACTGAGCGGGAGCTAGCTGGCCTTTTCGGCGATGACGCTGGCGTCCACAGAAGCGTAGCCCTTCTGCGCAAGAGTGGCCTGATAGAGACTAAGTGGAGGGTGCCTGAGCCCGGGGAGAGCCCGGAGAAAGAGTATCATTCCACCTACTCTCGCATCCAGGCCAACTTCGGAGCCGCCATGGAGGATCTGAGCGAGCTGATCAGCCTTACTTTTATGTCCGATGAGGAGCTGAGGGAGGTAACTGAGAAGCTGCAGAAGATGGTTCAGGGAGGCAACAACTCGCTTTCTAATCTTTCCCGGGAGCTGGGACTCAGTCAGGTATTCATTCGTGGCGTGGCCAAGAGGGCAGAAGGACTGGCGGTGCGAGGACAGCGGATCGAGCCTTATGAAGAGGATTTCTGATGGCCAATGTATTGCAGAGCAAGAGGGAAAGCTCTCGTTTTCAGATTCTGGTTGAGATTGCTGCCCATCAGCCCAACCTCCGCCAAAAGGAGGTGGCAAACAAGCTTGGTGTCACCCCTCAGGCGATCTCCGAGTACATCAAAGAGCTGGTGGTTGACGGCCTGGTAACTACAGACGGCCGCATGCGCTACAGCATTACCAAAGAGGGCGTGGAGTGGCTGCTGGAGAGCGCTGCTGAGCTGAAGCGATATGCTCGGGTGGTGATGGAGGAGATCATCAGCCATGTGTCCGTCTGGACGGCGATAGCTGAATCCGATTTGGTCGAGGGAGAGAGAGTCTCCTTGGAGATGAGAGGCGGCCTATTGTATGCCAACAAAAAAGAAAAGATCGAGGCCAGCGGGATTGTCATTGCCAGCGCCAGCGAAGGAGAGGATGTGGGCATCTCAGACTTGCGGGGATTGATCAGCCTGGAGGAGGGGAGGATAACCCTATGCAAGGTTCCGCGAGTGCAAGCAGGCGGATCGAGAGGGATTGACCTGGAGGTTTTGAAAGGTCTACTCTCAGAGGAGAAGATGGTGGGGTGCCTGGGAATTGAGGCCCTGGTGGCTCTGAGAAAGGCGGGCAGGAAGCCGGATGTGCTCTTCGGTGCCAAGGAGTTCGCGGTGGAGGCGGCATACCATGGAGTCAGCTCTCTGGTAGTGAGCGTGGACGAGCAGATCCCCGGCCTTTTAACCCGTCTGGAGTCCGAGGGCCTGAAGTACGAGCTCATAGATCTCACTCTTGGCTGAATCGAACTCGCAGATTCAAAGATGACTTTTCA
>WOYI011487373.1_pt1 | contig 32568 bp, 25 predicted proteins | sample 6423411 | NCBI WGS metagenome assembly WOYI01 (sample SAMN13441803, study PRJNA592873) | oil field metagenome | biome: oil field; feature: oil-well bore; material: oil-contaminated soil; isolation source: oil-contaminated soil from oil-well borehole | place: Germany: Wietze | collected 2016-10-18 ...
GAGAAAGACAACCAGCGTAATTGCAAATAAAATTAAAAATTCAATCATAATTTCACCTCTATTTTTTATTATATCAATCTTTCCAAAAAATATCTTAAAAGATAAACTTTGCCTTTTTGTAGACTATTTTTCTACAAGAAACATTTACTTTATTAATCGTTTATAATTGTCATATGAATGTTCTTTCGCGTCGCTTATTAAACAATTTTTTATCAATGGCTCCTATCATTTTGATTGTATTGATTAGCCATTTTTTTATTGCCCCAATTGCTGTCAATTACCTATTAGGTTTTGGAATCGGTACCATTTTGTTAATTCTGGGATTGTCGTTTTTCCTCATCGGGGTTGATTTAGCAATCACGCCACTTGGTCAGCTTACTGGTCTTGCAATCATCAAAACCAATAAGCTGTGGTTTGTCATCGTTAGTGGCACGCTATTAGGCTTTTTTATTTCGGTAGCCGAGCCTGGTTTACTTGTATTAGCCTCCCAAATCAGTCAGGCATCCGCGGGAATATTATCAAACGTCGTGCTAATAATGCTCGTTTCAATTGGCATGGCAATCATGGTGGCAATTGGTTTTCTAAGAATCATCTATCGTTGGCCGTTATTTATCATGCTTTTGTTACTTTATGGCGCGATTCTAGTGTTAGCACTATTTGCCACTCCTTCGTTTATCGCCATTGCCTTCGATACATCAGGGGCCACAACTGGTGTTTTAGCGGTGCCATTCATCCTCTCGCTGGCATTTGGAATATCGACCGTCCGCCAAGATAGTAAATCGGGCGAAAAAGATAGTTTTGGACTAGTGGCTATCGCTTCCACCGGCCCAATCTTCATTATTCTTTTTCTTAATTTGTTTCACCGTGATTTACTCTTCGTTGGATTAAATAATTCTTATGGTGGTGGCGTATTAGGGTTTATAACGCCATTCCTTGAGGCCTTTATACCTCTTCTATTAGAATCTTTTATTGTTTTGGCACCACTACTAGTTATCTTTCTATTGCTTAATCGCTACTCATTTAAACTGAAGAAAGGCCCATTCATAAGAATAATAAAGGGGTTCATTTATACATTTGTTGGTTTATTCATTTTCTTGCTCGGCGTCAATGGTGGCTTTATGGCTGTGGGTTTCGCCATGGGAGCCAATTTAATGAATAACGATAACCTGTTTGTCTTGCTTCTTATCTCATTTATTCTTGGTGCTTTTACAATCATCGCCGAACCCGCCATCAAAGTCTTGACGCAGCAAATTGAAGAAGTTACTGCCGGTTATATTAAACCAAAGGCCGTCTATATCGCCTTGGCTTTTGGAGTCGGACTAGCGATTTTATTAAGCGTGGTGCGCATCAACACAAACAAGCTTGAAGTCTGGCACTTTTTATTGCCGGCTTTCTTCATCGCCCTTTTTTTGATGTTTTTCACTCCCAAAGTGTTTGTGGCGATTGCCTTTGACGCCGGTGGCGTCGCAACTGGGCCAATTATTATTAGTTTCATTGTGGCCTTTATCCAAGGTATTGCCAGTGCATCGGGCTCGCAAACGGCCATGGGTGATGGCTTTGGTATGATTGCCCTTGTCGCCGTTATGCCAATCATCACATTAGAAATTCTAGGTATTGTTTATAAAACTAAATCAATTAAAGGAGGTGTCTAATATGAACGATGAACAAAATTGTTATCAGTGGCAATTAGTCGTGGCTATCGTTAATCCGGGCCACGCAAGTCGCGTCATCCGCATTGGAAAAAGCACGGGCATTAAAGGTGGCACCATAATCTTAGGACATGGCACCAATCGGCAACCGCTTCTTCAGTTTCTGGAACTGGCCGATTATCGCCGCGAACTAGTGCTGATGGTGGCCGAAAATCCTCACGTTGTCAGCAAAGCGCTCAATAAATTAAATGAGGAGCTTAAGTTGGAGCGGCCAAACCATGGGATTGCCTTTAGTCTCGAGGTATCGCATTTTCTCGGGACAGGCCACTACGAGTATTGCGACAAAAACGAAAGCGAGGAACACTCTATGACTAATCAAGCAATCTTCATTATCGTCGATAAAGGAAAGGCGGCCGAAGCCATGAAAATAGCCACGGATGCCGGGGCCCAGGGAGGCACCATCATTAATGCCAGAGGATCGGGAATCCACGAAACAATGACATTATTTCAAATGTCAATTGAACCGGAAAAAGAGATTTTGCTAATAATCTCGGACATCGATAAGACCGAAAGCATCGTCGAATCGGTAAAAGCGGCATTAGAAATAGAAAAGCCCGGCAATGGTATCATCTTTGTCCAAGATGTTAAGAAAGCCGTCGGTCTAAGAAAAACAAAATAACAACCATCCTTTTTTCAATTATTGGGCAGGCGTTAGTCTGCCTTTCTTTTTGAATGGTGAATTTAAGCATATTGTTTGAAACCGAAATAATTTAATGGGACAATGTAGTTGTAAATAATAAACAAAGGAGCAAATATTATGAAACATACTTTACCCTCATTACCTTATGCCTATGACGCCTTAGAACCTTATATTGATGCGCGCACGATGGAAATCCATCATTCCAAGCATCATCAAGCCTACGTCAACAATTTGAACACCGCGCTTGATAAGCACCCCGAATTATTCGAAAAAGACCTTGGATCCTTACTTTCACACCTCGAAGATGTCCCCGAAGATATCCGCATGGCCGTAAGAAATAATGGTGGTGGCGTCTATAACCACAACTTTTTCTGGCTTGTGATGGGTCCCAATAGTCCTAAAAAACCATTACCTCATGTCGCTAAAGCCATCGAAGAAAGTTTTGGTTCGTTTGAAACGTTTGTCGAATTATTCAACAATGCCGCCAAGACTAGATTTGGAAGTGGTTGGGCATGGCTTGTGGTCACCAAAGATGGAAAATTAAAAGTCACATCCACCCCGAATCAAGACATCCCTTTCAATGAAGGGCGCCCGATTCTTCTGCTCGATGTTTGGGAACACGCCTACTATCTCAACTATCAAAATCGCCGTCCCGATTATGTTTCAGCGTTTTGGAATGTCATTAACTGGGAATACGTCGAAAAATTATTTATCAATAAATAAGTTAAATAAAATAAGCATAAACGACCGGCGACGGTCGTTTTCTTTTTGCGAATGATTTGCATTCAAACACACTAGTGTTTATAGTAATATATGCGAATGATTCGCAATAAGAGAACAAATGAAACAATCACTTTTAAAATATGCACTACTTCCTCTGCTTCTCCTTTCGGGCTGTCAACAAGGCATGAAAGCCGACATCGTCGTGACGATGTTTCCCCAAGAAGATATATCTAAAGCCATCGTGGGCGATAAGTTAAGCGTCCATTCGATTTTGCCACTTGGCGTCGATGTCCATGATTTTGAAGCTTCGAGCCGCGATATCGTTTCGCTGAATGATGCTCGGCTCGTGATCCATACAAGCCCCATCATCGACACGTGGTTTGTGGAAGATCAAATTCAAGATGAAAATACCACAGTCATCGATTTATCGACTTATTACACTCCTGATGAAACGCTTCCATCCAATGAGCAAGACCATGAAGATGATTTCGTCCATTATTGGGTCGATCCACTCGTCATCGTCGATTTAACCTTGGTAATTCTTGAAGAAATCGTGGCATTAGATCCCATCAATGAAACTTTTTATACCGCTAACGCGCAAGATTACGTGGAAGACTTAATTGATACTCATGGCACTTTTATGGATTATTTAACGGCGAAGTCTTTTTTAGATTCCACGATTTATTTTGCCGGACATAACGCCATGGGTTTATTTGGTTTACGGCATCAACTAGACATTCATCCTTTGTTTAGCGATTTCAAACCTGATGAAGATCTTTCGAGTGGTCAGTTAATCGAATTCGTCACCGCCATAAAGGAAACTGGCACCCACTTTTTGTTTGTCGAAGCGATGGTTAACCCCAAAGCGGCGTTAACAATAAAGGATGAGCTGTCCAAGGAAGACTACGCCTTGACTTTGCTGGAGCTCCATAGTTTTCATAATCGGTCCACCGAAGATGCGGCTAACAATGTGACATATCTCGATATCTACAAACGGAATATCGCTAATATCAAGGTGGCCCTTGAAGGATGAATGCATGATTAAATTCAATGATGTATCGGTCAAATTCGGTTCCTTCTACGCATTGAAAGATATTTCCTTTGAAATAAACAAGGGCGATTTCATGCATATTGTCGGTCCCAACGGGTCCGGCAAAACAACTTTACTCAAATTACTAGTGGACCTATTGCCTCCTACTGGTGGGACGATTACTAGAACTCCTTGCACGATGGGTTACTTACCACAAAAAACAACCATCAATCAAAAACTTCCTTTAACCGTTGCCGAAGTCATTTATAGTGGATTTCCTCACCCCAAATTAAAGCCCACTAAAGATGAGGTCACTTTAATGAAAAAGTGGCTTGAAAAATTAGAAATTGGCCACCTTTATAATCATAGCGTCCGCTACTTATCCGGTGGTCAACAACAACGCGTATATATCATTCGAGCGCTCATTTCCGATCCTTGTTTAATCGTGCTTGATGAACCGACATCGGCACTTGACCCATCGTTTAGAGAAAAGTTTTATGAGATTTTAAAAGACATCCACCAACAACGACAAGCAACGATCATCAATGTCACCCACGATTTAACCGATGCCGCTTCAAGTGGCGATAGGACGATCTATATCGATTCAGAAATCCGCTTCTGCGGTACATTTGATGAGTTTGCCAAATTCGAGCACGAGAGCCATCACCATGTTTGATATTTTCCAATACGCCTTCATCCAACAGGCGTTTATCATCGGGCTTGCTCTCGCGCTGACTTCGGCGCTTTTAAGTCCCTTCCTAGTGTTAAATCAACAGGCGATGATTGGCGACGGCCTGGCACATATTAGTTTTACAGGGATTGTATTAGGCATCATCCTCGGATTGGAACCCTTATATATTGCCATTCCGTTTGTGGTTATCGCTAGCGTGCTCATCAAGCACCTCGCCAGTCAGAAAAACCTCAATGGCGACGCGGCGATCGGCCTCGTATCGGCGACCTCTTTCGCGATTGGTCTCATCATTGTTAAAAAAGGGCAAGGCTTTAACATTTCAATCGAAAGCATGCTCGTGGGTAATATTTTTACGGCAACTACCGCCGAGTTAATTTCCTCGCTAGTAATTTTGGTAATCACCACTGGATTCATAATCTATAACTATCGATCCTTACTGCTAATCACTTACGATAAAGATTATGCGACATTCTCAAAGGTAAAAGTACGTTTATTAAATTACGCCCTAGCGGCCCTTACATCATTATTCATCGTCATTGGCGTGCGTACAATTGGCGTACTTCTAATATCGGCTTTGACCATCTTCCCCACTGTATTTTCCAGCGTATGGAGCCGGAGTTTCAAACAGACCGTCGTTTATGGGATTATCGCTTCCGCGATTATCGTGGTATTAGGAATCTACATCGCCCACCCGTTGGGGTTACCCGTGGGGGCAACCATTGTCGTCTTGTATGCCGTCTCCGTACTGATAAGCGCCTTAATCAAATTCATCTTAAGGAGATAATTATGCGACTCACCAAACAAAGAAGAAGATTATTGACGTTGATTGAAAAAGAACAAAAGCCATTCAGCGCGGAGTCGTTATTGTCGCTTTTGCCCGAGAAAGAAATGAACTTGTCCACGGTTTATCGCAACCTTGATTATTTTCACCAAGTCGGCGTTTTAACAAAAAGCGTGATTGAAGGGACGAGTTATTATTATCCCACTCATGGTGACCATCTCCATTACATGATTTGCCGCGGTTGCTTAAAAATGTTTCCCGTCGATTGCACCCTTGACAAGATGGCGAAAGACGCCGCCAAAAAGCATGATTTCACAATTACGCATCACGATATGACAATCTATGGCTATTGCCATGAATGTCGTGCCCTAAATTCCAAGAGCGAGCGAGAGTAAGAAGCTTACTAAAAACGCAAAACCGGCGACACCGATACTGATAAGCGCCATTTCCAAAAACCGCTTTTTAAAGACATATTCTTTCACAACCGACAAATAATAATTGAAGCAGGCAATTATTAATATTACCGTGCTGAGCATGATGCCTAAGGCAATCCATTTATCGACACTAGGATTGGTGCTATTCAAAAATATAAAGTAAGGCAGCACCAATAACAAAACAGTAATTAAATAAGTGACGCCGGTATATATAGCGCCCTGAAGGGCTTTCGGATCATTATCGGCGCGCGCCGATAAGTAATCTGATGCCGCCATTGAAAACGAAGCGGACAAACCCGTAACTAATCCCGATAGGATCATAATTTTCATATCATTGAACGCTAATGTCAAACCGGCAAGCGCGCCCGTTAATTCCACTAAAGCATCGTTCATGCCTAGCACAATCGAGCCCACAAAATTAAGGCGCTCTTCATTGAGCATGCCAATCAGTTTTTGTTCGTGTTCTTCTTCATCCTGTTGAGTTTTTTCAAGGGCAGGGACTTCTGTAATTAGCTTTCCATAATCAATTTGGGCTTTACCTTCCGATTTTTCCATGATTTTTATGGCAAAAGTAAAACCAAAAACTTTGGCTAAAAACCGATAAAATAAAACTAAACCACGGCGCGGTTTGACTTTTTGACCCGTCAATTTTTCGATCGTGTGCGCATGACCTAATTCATCTTGAGAAATACGAGCGACGATCGCGCTATTCTCGGGGTCTTTAATTCGTTTGGCAATATCGCCATAAACTAAGTGGGCGGTTTCTTCATCCGCCTGCATCTTCAATAAGGCTTTCTTATTTTTTGGTGAAATGGTAACCATATTCATAATATACCTCGCGAGTAATCTATAAAAAATATTATACCCTCACACATGGATTTTGATTGATGAAAATCGTTTTCTTGTGTTTTCAAGGTCGCTTACATTACTAATTTTTTACTTATTAAACATAAAACTTCGGCTTTACCGCATTTAGCCACTACTAAAAAAGAACTATGGAAAAACGTTCCAAAGATTATCTCTTTTTTTGTAAACATTTACATTGCTTTTATCCTTGAATTCACATTTTTTATTGTGGATAATGTGGAAAAGCATTCCGCTAACATCCAGCCGCGGTCGGATAAACTGCAACTCGCTTTGGATTATTCGATGTTTTTTTGCCCCCTTGCCATCTGGATGGCCACCGACACAAACGATAGGAGATTACGATTATGTCAATGTTTAAAACAACTGACGAACTCATCGACAAATTTATTGGAAACGATGATGATAAGCGCGCCGATTATTTAAAGCGTGAAAATTCCAATTTTGTTTATTCATTACCCCTACTTCGCAAAAACTTATCAAATAAAGCCGAAGAAGAATATTTGATGACGCACATCTTCCCGCAAAAACTCGTCGATCTTTATGAAGATGGCGTTGTCTATATTCACGACAAGCAGCTTAGTTCGTATTGTCAATCCGTGTCTTGTAAGGATGTGGCGACGCGGGGACTTCCTAGCATTGCCAAAAATATGCTTGAATCCGATGCCGCCAGTTCCATTCCAACGCTTATTCGTCACTTCAGCAACATGGTCACATTAATGTCGCAACAAGTGTCAGGCGCTGTCATGCTGTCACAAATGACGACCATTCTCGCTTCATATCTATATGAAGAAGAGCGAAATGGTCAATTCTACACTGACAAGACATTAACCAAATTAATGTACCAATTAATTTATGAACTAAATCTGCCCCTTCGTTCTGGAAGTGAATCAGCCTTTTCAAACTGCACGCTGGAATTTGGCAAACCCAGCGAAGAAATTAAGCACGAATATGTCATCGTCGGTGGCGAAGGGATGCCATATAAATATAGCGACATCCCCGCTTCATACTTCGATCGCATTAATATTGCCTTCATCGATGCCATGGCTAAAGGAACTAAAAATGGGATTCCGCTCACCTTCCCGTTAATCACCGTTCAAATCGATGATGAATTCAACTACCATAATGAAGTTTTCTTATATCTATTGAAGAAAATGTATCAATGGGGTGGCGTCTATTTTGAAAACTTCCGCACGGCTCCCTTTAAAGATTCACATTACACGAAACTCAATCCATACATCAAAAGTAAGGATCCATCGGTATCTCGCAGCTTATGCTGCCGTTTGAATATTGACTTGTCGGTGCTATCGCGCGCTGGAGGTGGCATCTTTGGTTCTTCGGTCGGTAATGTTGGCGCGATTCAAGTTCTTAATTTAAATATGAACCGCATGCTAATCGAATTCGGCCATGACGAAGAATTATTAAGAAACAAAATCCGTGAATATCTGGAAGTGATGCAAGAAGGCCACATGGCTAAACGCGCTTGGGTTGAGAAACATCGCGAATTGTATCCCACATTCTTTGCTTTAAACGATAACTTAAAAAATTACTTTAATGTCTTTGCCGTCACCGGCATGCATGAAGGTTTAATAAATGTCGGGTATCGCGGTGGCATCAACGATCCGGTTGGAAAACTTTACGCCCACGAACTAATGCAATTTATGACCGAAGTCATTAATGAATTCATCGTGCGTGACAAAGTCGCCTGTGGTATCGAATACGCCCCAGCCGAAAACGCTGGTATTAAACTAGCGCGTAGCGATGTCAAATGGGCCCGCCGACATGGAAAAGAAATATTCGTTCAAGGCGCCGAAGACAATGTCTTCTTAACCTCGGGCTGCATGCTTCCTTTTAGCGAAGAAGATTTCACCAAGCAAATTGAAAACGCCGCCGAATTTCAAGGTTACGCAACGTCTGGTTCCATTTTGCACCACTTTATCGAAGCGGAAATCGCCCCGGAAATCTTATCGCAATATTTGCAAAACTTATTCACGAAACCGATCAACTACATTACACTGACACCCACAATCACCAGCTGCTTATCATGTGGAACCAAAATCGTAGCCAAAGACGCCAAGACGATTGATCGATGCCCCGTGTGCCAAAGCGATGATATTGCCACCTATAGTCGCGTCATCGGTTATGTCCGCATGATTGCTAGAAAAAACATTCGCATCGACGATAAGGGTTATTACAAAGGCGACTATAACTTCTGGAGCAAAGCCCGCCGTCATGACTGGGCCGCTCGCCGTCGCTTTAAAACTAATGATGCCCTACAACCAGTCGCGAAAGACACTCCCCTAGTAAACGATGATCAAATACTACAATAAAATCATTTTATCGCTTTCAGAAATCACCGATCACCCGGTATTGCTCATCCACGGCCTTACCGGGTGTGCTTTTCATTGCTTCCAATGCTTCAATTACGACGAGCTGATTGCCAATACTCCCGAATCGCACCAAACAATCGGGGATGTATTGACGACGATACGGCAACAAGAGCAATTATTTGATTACATCGTCTTCAGCGGTGGCGAATTCTTACGGGCTTCACTCGATGATCTACGTCATGATTTGGTAGCGGTTCGTACTATTAGTAATAAACCCATCATCATTTATACAACTGGCATCGAACTTTCAAAAATGAAAGCCCTCCATCAAGAGGGATTGGTCGATGGCTTCCATGTCGATATGAAATTACCATATCATCTATTAAATGAAGATGACGCGGATCTAATTGAACTAACAATGGGAATCACCATTACCAATTTATCATTATTCGACAAACTGCTTGATGCCCTGGAATTTACGATAGCTTACGATAAAGGTTTTTCTAGGATCCGCAGCGTTCGTTACCCCTTTTTAAGCGAATCGGCTTTTAGCGAGAATCGAACATATATTCATCAATTAAATCACCGTTACGGGAAAAATGTCCCTTACGATGTAAATCCCTTCATTTATACAGAAACCGAAAAACTTTAACACGCTACGGCGTGTTTTCTTATAGTTTCCCGATATAATAAGCACTTTTTTTAATGATGAATAGCCCCAGTGGCCCACACAAAATAGCATTGATGCCCACGAGCACTACAATTGCTAGCGGCGACCCAATCAGTGGCGTAAGCATAAAGTAAGGAACGCCATTTAACGCCAATAAAAAGAACCCGCCGAATATGGCAAATAAAGCGGCGATGCTTTGCTTGACGACTTCAGTTTCGTTTGTAAACGTGATTTTTGGAAAAAGCAAATTCAGACAAGCATCAAACAAAGAGATGCTAACGCTGAAAGATATCGTCCAGCCAAGCAGAGCTGCAATATCCCATAAATTGATGCCAAGGCCGATGGACATTAAAATGATCGCCAAGATCGATGTGGGTACGATCATTAAAAGATTATATAAGATCTTGCCCCACATGATGGTGACCGCTTTAACCGGCATGCTTTTGATAATCCACATGTTTTTGCCCTCTAAAGATAAGGAAATGGCCGGAGTATAAGTCATGGCTACGCAAAATCCCACTAAAATGATAATCGGAAAGGCCACACTGATGCCTTCTTGGGCAAGCAGCGGCATAAAATCACCAAAAGCGTGGCGTGAAAACAAACTCATTACGGCAAATACAAGCATAATTACAATACCTACGCCGCAATTAAGGGCGTAAAGGGGTGAAGCAAAGAACTTGCGGAATTCTTTATTGACAAGGGTTTTTAGAAGTGATGAAGAAGCGACTTTATAACCCTTTTTGTTTGATTTAGTAATGACCACTTGTCCCCATTGATTCGTCTTTATGGCCAGTTTAGAAACGACAAAAAGGAATAGTGTGAATATTCCGGCGTGACTGCCAAACAAAAACAATAAATCAAGCCAACTTTGCTGATGAACGCTATTAACAAACCATCGAAGTGGCGAATATATCGCCGATAATCCTTCAAGGGCACTCGCTTGCGCTAATAACGGATTGACATCCTCTGAGCTGACCGAGGTAAAGGAAAACAACATATAAGCAATCATTATGCCAACCATAATAATGATATTGAAAAGGTTCTTATGGCGTAACCGTGCCGTCAATCGTGCGATCAATAACGATAAAAACGAGACTAGAACAATTGGTAGCATTGGAATTAACAGAAAACCTAAGATAAGCATTATCAGAGAAATAATACTGATCCCTTGGTAGAAGAAATACACAAAAATAAGCGGCAATGTCATGATGAAATTCGGTATGTAAAGCACGACCATCATCACCAGCATTTTAGTAATCATGATAATGACAGGTTTAATTGGAAGGGGGCCAAGAAAGGCATAATCCTTATACTGAAATATATAGTAATTCGCGCGGAACAGGGTCATTAACGCTGTCATGCCAATCAAATAAACATATACGAAGTTTAATAAAACTTCCGTTTGATTTTGGGCTTCAAGAATCGCCCCCAAATCAAAGAACAAAAAACCAATCCCTAAAAAAGTCGCTCCTAGACCCCATATAATAGCGAAACCAATTAAAAGGGCTTTTAATTTGTTTTGCTTGATGTCAAAACCAAATATTCGTTTAAGCGAGAAATTTTCTTTGAAGGTAATTTTAAACAACGAAGCCAACATAATTATGAATTTTGTAAATCCAGAAAGACATTTTCAAGCGTCTTGTCCCCAAGAATATCGGGTGTCGTGCCAACGGTTATTAATTTTCCTTTTTTGATGATGGCAATTTTGTGACACAATTTTTCAACCACTTCCAGCACATGCGTCGAGAAGAAAATGGCGCATCCGCGTTCGCACATCGCCTTAAAGATTTGTTTTAGCGCGTGGCTGGAAATTGGGTCAAGGCCAACGAATGGTTCATCAAGAATCAGCAATTTTGGCTCATGAATTAACGCCCCAATAATAACAATCTTTTGTTTCATTCCATGTGAATAACTTGATATCTGGTCATTAAGAACATTAATTAACTCAAACGTTCTAGCATATTCATCGATTAATCGCTGCCTTTTGCCAATTTCTACTTGATAGACATCACCAATAAAATTTAAATACTGAATACCCGTCAGGGATTCATAAATATCGGGATTATCGGGAATGTAAGCAAGTAAGCGCTTCGCTTCTAGTGGTTCTCGCTTAATGGAATGACCATCGATGAGAATATCGCCCTCTTCAAAATCAAGAATGCCGGCGATTGATTTTAGTAATGTCGTTTTGCCGGCGCCATTATGACCTACAAATCCAAACAAATCGCCAGCGGCAATCGTTAGATTAAGATCATCACAGGCTTTAATCCCTTTTTGGTATGACTTTGAGAAGTTGATAATTTTTAGCATAATTATTTAATCGGGAAGTAGAGATTGTACATCTCATAGCCATCGATAAAATCTTCTTCAACCAGGCCAAAGATATTGCGCATGTCGAAGTTGCGATTATGTTCTTTGAGCCATTCTTTAGCGGCCGCGCCAATCTTTTCATCGGCCCCAGAATTTACATCGTCAAATTCGTGTTTTGACATTGTGAACATTAAATATTCGCCCGATGGAAGATTGACAATGGTGATTTTCCCCTTTCCTTTAGTGCCTTCTGGAACGATTGCGTATAAAGCATACGTAATCTTAATGGTCGCTCTTTGGCGCGCGGTGATCCGGAAAAAATATTTCTTCGTGGCTTCCGGATTGGATCCAATAGTAGTCAGAAATTCATTCATCTGCGTATCACCGAAGACCTTATCTTCCGTGAATAAAAAGGCAAGCGTCATCTCCGGCATCAGTTTGACGATCATAATTATTCTCCTTTGATTGATTAAATAACGTCGGTGCTAGCAATATTTAATCACAAAAGAAGCAATTAATAAAGATGGGGAGCCAGTTCTCTTAAATGAGTAATCTTGATATCGGCATTTAAATAATTACGAGCGTGACCAATGCCACATGCTAAAAAACCGCCCGCTTTCGCGGCGTCGATTCCCGCGTTTGCATCTTCAATGACAATCGCTTCGCTTGGAGCGACGTTAAGCCGTTGTGATGCAAGTAAAAACACATCTGGAGCGGGCTTTGAGCGGCTTATTTCACTTCCATCAACAACGGCGTCAAAAATTGGTGTCAAAGCCACTTTTTCTAAAATATATCGCGCATTTTTACTTGAAGAGGCGACCGCTAATAATAGGCCATCATCTTTCCATTTTTTTAATAACAATCTAATTTCATCATCGACATCTTGGGGACCCATCTTGTCGAGTAACCGCCGATAGGCATCGTTTTTAAAATTGGCCATCGCTTCTTTTTCTTCCCGAGAATAATTACCGTTAGCTTTTTCAAGGATGATATCTAGGCTATCCATCCGAGAAACGCCCCGTAAGCGATGATTAATCGTTTCATCAAAATATATACCCTCGCGATCCGCTAAAGCTTTCCAACCAAGAAAGTGGTAGTGATCGGTAAACACAAGGACGCCATCCAAATCGAATATTAAAGCTTTAATCATGTTTGTAACCTTTCTTATAGTTAGGATTAACTAGTTTCTTGTCAATTAGTCTCCCTCGCCACCAATATTTGAACGATATCGATTTGATTGATGGTGGCATATTTGCCTTGGTGCGAGGACCATCCTTAGTCAAATGTAATCCGGCAAAACCAAATAGTGCCACTTGATATGCTCCGCCATTACTGGCGGGATGTGTCCCACCGATATAAATCGAGCCGGCAAATTGCTTAGATGCACCAACCAAATCAATTGAGGCGCTTTTAATAAAGTACTCATATGCTTTATCAATCCGACCGATTTTACAAGCAACTAGCCCATGCATACAGGCACTTAAAGATGATCCATGTTCAGTGTACTTTTCATAGAAATCAAAATTAGCTTGTTTAATCTTATTTGAAAACTGGTCGGGAAATAACGCAAGCAATGCAATGACATCGGCTTGTTTGATGACACGCGTTGGAGTGGCTATGCCCTGCTTTCCACCCCAATATTCATTTTTGCTCTTTAATCGTGTGCTAACAGTGGCGACGCCAACATCTTCAAGATCAAAGTATCCCTTAAATTGTTCAATCACGCCCAATTTATTTGGGACTGGAAGAAACAGTTTTCTTGCGACTTCTTCAATTTTTGTAAACAGCTTGGTCCCCATGGTTTGTACGGCCTCTTGGTAAATAGTGGGGTGTTTCTGCAAAATTTCGTTCGCAATACTTAATGTATTATCAAGAACAAATTTTACTAGGTAGTTTGTAAAAGCATTGTCATCAACTCGTTCATGGTATTCGTCCGGTCCCAACACATCGTTTAGGTGATATAGATCGGTTGACTTGTCATAAGTTGCATATCCTACATAAAACTTGGCGATTTCTAATAATGTTACGAACCCTCCATTAGCAAATATGTCATCCTCGGGAAAATACGAGTCATGCTCAATTATCGCTTTTGCGACATCTCCGTTAATATGAATTTGCTTATCGGCAAAATAGGTGCGGACTGGTTCGCCAGTCATCGCATCAGTAAGGTTATATAGCGAGCAAGCCTCATCACCGGTATCTTGACTTTCCCAAGCGTAGTAGGCTCCAACATGCCCAAAGCGTTGGGCCTTTCGTTGTGCCCCAATAAGTGTGTTTATGCGATATTGGACGAGTTTTTTGCCAACCTCGGGCAAAATATAGCGAAATACCGGGAGCATGAATATTTCAGTATCCCAAAACACGGCCCCTTTATAAGTTTGGCCGCTTAAGCCACGTGCGGAAATCGAAGTAAGATATTTTGTGGGAGCAAGAATTAATAAGTGATAGATGCTATACCGTAAATAGAAATCGGCCTTTTGGTTTCCTGTAATTTTTACATCGGCCACTGACCAAATATCGTTCCATATCGCTTTATTGACGCGAAACATTTTTTGCCACGAATCCTGTTTATAAGAGGAATAAGAAGTTAAAATTCCATGCATTTCCGACTCGTTTTTAGCAATTAGAACTTCCGAAGTAATAGTAAATGTAATAATCGTTTCGGGCGAAACATTTAAGTCATAGACATAACCATAAATATTATTTAAACGAAGATTGGAGGGCTCAATTTTTAAATTGCATGAGACGGCCACTCGCTCAATTAAATACAATCCTTCATTTGATTTTCCGATATAGCAGATTGAATATTTATCTTTGATAATTCTATCGATTGTTAAATGGGGTCCATTAATATCCCAGACTTTCGTATCTAACCCTTGCTCGAGATGCAAGCGGCCGGCGTCTTTAATGCAAATTCGATACCGACAAACAAGGCGATTTACATTATCACGCGCGGCAAATCGCTTTGAGGTTATTGTTAATTCGGGATATTCCGTCTTTCGTTCAAATAAACCTTGCCTCAAATTAAGCGAAGTTATGTGCAATAGCGGTTTCCGTTCGGGAAGAAAGCATGGTTTATCATTAAAATGCACCCTAACGAAAAAGGGGTTTGGAGCATTCAACGGCTCCCGCCATTTGGCGCCAAGTTGATCATAAACGCCGGCAATGGTTACGGCGACCTTATTTTCGCTAGTATATTCTTCAAGGGTACCGCGGTAACCAAGGCGCCCGTTGCCCAGCAAAAAACGGTGCCCATCCTCAATGATGGCGTCCTTGTCAAATCCAATCTTTTTATAGATTACTTGATGGGCCATTTTAGACTTAAGTTATTTCTAAAAGCGTAGATTTGGTTTCCAATCTTGATATCGATTGTCTTGTCGGCTTCACTTTCAAGCGTCAAATCGTTTTTAGTAACAGTGATTCCAATGTGTTTACCATGATAATAAATATAAAAGCGATAACTTTTCCAAAAATCAGGAATATGGGGATTAATTGTTAAAACTGATCCATCGCTTCTAAGGCCGCCAAATCCATAAACGATATTCATCCAGGCAGCGGCGATGGATGTGGTGTGCAACCCTTCATTTGAATTGCGGTTATAATCGTCCAAATCCATGCGCGTGGCAAAGCTAAACAGCGATAATGCTTCCTGCTCTTTGTCTAGTTCGCTAGCAAGAATTGAATGAACTGAAGGAGATAATGAGGATTCATGGATTGTCTTTGGTTCATAAAATTCATAGTTTTTTTTCTTTTCTTCAAATGAAAACGATTGATTGTAAAGGAACATAAACATCAAGACATCCGGTTGTTTAATAAGATCGTTTCGATAGATGCGATCATAGCTCCAATGGGCATAAAGCGGAAATTCCTGAACAGGGATGGAGTGGGGATCAATATGCGGCAGGTCAAAAAATCCTTGATGTTGTTCATATAATTGTGTCGACTCATCATAAAGAATTAACATTGAAGAACTCGCTTGTTTGATGTCGTTAATGAATGAAGCATCACTTTTGGTTTTATTTAGAATCGCGTTAACGCGATTATCGGCACCATGCTTTTTTAATACTTCTAGTGTGTAATCAAACGTGCGTTTGGCCATATAGTTAGTATAGGTATTATGATTGACCATCAATTGGAACTCGTCGGGTCCCATAACTCCATAATACCCAAAATGCGTATGGGCGGCATTCCATTGACCGCGAGTCAATAAAAAACGCGAAATTTCTAAAAGCATTTCAAGACCATAATCGAGCAAAAAATCAATGTCCTGTGTCACATTTACATAATGGTATATGCCATAGGCGACGCCTGTGGAAGGTTGGAATTGCAATGAGGCGTGCTGCCAAAGATTACACCCTTCTTTGCCGTTTAATGTAGCGATTGGATAACACGCACCCTGGCAATCAAGCATTGAAGCGCGCTTTTTTGCCTCCCCAAGCGTGTGATAGCGAAACATCAATAAATTTTTAGCACTAGCGGGATGATTGAACAAATAGAAGGGGAGGCAATAGGTTTCTGAATCCCAGAAGGCGTGACCACTATAGGCTTCGCCTGTTAATCCTTTGGCGCCAATATTATTCGAGCCATCAAATCCATGATATGTCTGATATAGTTGGAAAATATTGTACCTAATTCCTTGTTGGTTGATGGGGTCCCCAGCGATTTCGATATCGCTATGATGCCAGACATCTGCCCAGAATTGTTCATTTTTCTTCAACGCTTGGTCAAATCCGGTGGCTAAGCTTTTAACTAGTTCAAGTTTTCCTTTTCTCCATAAAGTTATCGCGCGTCTATTGCCAATTTTATCGACTAGGTTAACTACATGGCGCGTCCAGCAAAGCGTTTCTTTGGCGCTAATCGTGCCCGTTAATTTTTCATATACGCATAATGGCGCCATCTTATGGGTTCTTCTTCCTGGTCCCACAATCTCCATAAGAGCTGCTACTTTTTGCCTTGTGGTCAGCGTGCGATTTATCGTGGCTAAAGTTAATCCATCTTTAAAATTAATGATGGGCTTAAAATAAACATCTTTGCCCCAATGAACAACGTTGCTGTCAAGATAAAAGGTAAGGTCGTATTTTGTGTCACGATTCGACGATATTGTAATTCGCTGGAATGCCATATGACAATCCACCATCGATACAAAGCGTTCAAACATGATATGCACTTGCAAATCATCTTTTACATTCCAAGTAAATGAACGCGTTAATAATCCTCGTTTGAAATCAAGCACACGATTGAAATTATAAAAATCCGATACCGCCAGATCCAGTTTTCGCCCTTCAATGACAATTTTCACCTTCACCCAATCGACGCTATTGACCATAAAATGCGTCCGTTGAATAATGCCTTTGTAATGAATTGGGGTGTCTTCTTTGGCGTAATCATAAATGCCATTGAAATAACTTCCACGTAAAGACGGGGCAGATATCCCTTCATCAAACACGCCACGAATTCCACAATACTCATTTGAAAGTGAAAATAACGATTCGGAGACTATATGGCGCTCTTTGTGATAGCCTCTCTCTTCAATCGCAAATGGTAGAACCTCTAAATACCGATTAGCAATCTTTCCCATAGCGTTACTCCTTGATGCCGGACATGACAGACGTTCCGGTAATTTGTTTTTGGAAAATTGCGAAAATGATAATTTGTGGGATGATGGAAATGACAAGTAACATTAACAACCGGTCGGGTCCAAAATCGGCATTAGTAGCAATTGTTGCTTGAATCGTAAAGATTTTGACCATGACCGTCTGCATACCCTCTTCTTGAAGGACAAGATAAGGTAATAAGAAATCGCTCCAAGCAGATGTCATCGTAAAAATGGCGACAACACCCATTATGGGACGGGACAAGGGGGCAATTATCATAAAGAAGATTTGCAAATTATTGGCCCCATCAACGCGGGCCGCTTCCACAAGCGCTTTAGGAATCGCATCGAAATAATTTTTAAACATCACAAAATAGAAGGCATTGGCGCCAAACACAAACCACAATGGCACAAACGAATCGATTAAGTTTAATGTGGCAATTTGTTTAAAAAGTGGGACGATGCTCGTAATCGCTGGAATCATATAAGAAAGCATGACTAGGGCAAAAACCACTTTATGTCCGCGCGGTTTTATGATGGAAATGACATACGCTAATAGCCCATTAAAGATAACCGCGCAAATGACAGCGCCAATTACCACATAAACGGAATTTGCAAAATATTGGGTGAAATTAAGATAGTTCCATACCTCAAGAATTTTTCCCAAGTTAAAATCTGATGGCCACAACACATAAGGGATTTGATATAATTCGCTCGTAGATTTAAAACTCGAAATGAATAGCCACAAAGCTGGAGCAATCGCCAAAATGAGCGTAAAGCACAATGCAAATATGATTAACCCATAAACGATTTTGAAACCGACATGGCGATAATCTTGCCATGTTAATATTCCAGTGCGTTTATTCTTTAGTTTCCGCTGATATGATTCGATGCGGGTCTCTTCCCGGCGTTTCTTATAATTTTTAATGAAGTTATTCCACAAAGACAAGAAGCGCTTTTTCATGAGACAGCCTCTTTTCTTTGCCGATTGATAACCCAAAGATAAATGAGAGTCAATGATATAATTACCAACGATAGGATGACACCAACCGCCGCCGCAAGTGCCGGTTGATTATCTCTAAAGGCATATTGATACGCGAGTAACATAAGCGATAAAGAGGCTCCGTTAGGACCGCCACCGCTAGTCATAACAAGTGGTTCATAAAATACTTGAAGGACGGATATTACTTGAAGAATAAGAAGTGTTTTAATCGTGGGAGCAAGATGTGGCAAGGTCACATAGTACATTCGCTGCAACGCCGACGCCCCTTCGAGCCTCGCTGCTTCATAAAGCGCTCCATCAACTGTTTGAAGACTAGCTAAATATATTAGCATCGTCGCGCCAGCACCGCGCCAAGTCATCGTGATGATGATTAAAGGAATCGTGTTATCGGGATTATCAAGCCAAAGGATTGGCTCCATGCCAAATGCTTGTAGCAATGAATTTAATGGGGCGCCTGCGTTTGGATCAAATAAAAACGACCACAAGATGACCACCGCAATTCCCGAGATAATGCTGGGAAAATAGATGCCGATTCGAAACAGCCCTTTGAAGTGCGTTACTTCGCTTAATAATAGGCCAAGGAAGATGGGAATCATAAACCCAATTAATAGTGACCAAAACACATATTTAAACGTGTTTCCAAATGCTTTGATAAACATCGGGTCAGCAAAAATTGTGGCGTAATTATCAAACCACACAAAGTCAACGCGGTTAAATCCCTGCGTACTATAAAAACTTAATTGAATGTTTGAAATAAGCGGAGCCCAAATAAAAAAAGCAAATAAAACGAGCGTCGGTAGCATAATCAGCCAACCACCGATGTCTCGTTTAACGACATCATTAATAACAATTTTGTTTCGCTTCATGAAGCAAATTACTCCTTAAGGGAGTTTCGACATATATTGGTTGTTGAAAGTGGCGTTGGCGGTTGTTAGTTGAGTTCTCGCGTTAGCAATATCGGGATTAGTCAATATTTCTTGAATCACGCTATCAAGCAAAGTATACATTTCTTGGGCATAATAGACTTCTTCGCTTCGGCGAATATCATAAATCGTATTGAAGAAATCTTCATAATACTTCATATCGATGTTCACATACTGTTCTTCTAAGGCTTCGATTTCCGCTAAATAATCATCATTAGACCACGCTTTGATTGTTGGTAAAATCGGGATCCCTTTTTCAACGGCAACTTGATTGCCTTCTTGTAGGGCTAAAAGGGCCACTTCGCTGACTTCGGGTGAACGCCCCATGTATTCAAGGAAAAGGAGCGCGCCACGCACTTGGTCATCGGTGGCGTTAGAGGCAAACACATAAGGAGTGCCACCAAACAATGAATATTGGTCGCCATAGGGACCCTTGGGCATCGGCACAAAGGCGATGTTGTCTAAATCCATGCCACCATTAGTGACCGCTAATGAAATGACATCGCTGCCGACGATGGCCATCGCCACCTGATCGGTGACGCGCGTATACCAGTCGCTATAAGTAAGCGTGACATTATTTAAAAGCAATTCTTCTTGGGCCAGCATTTGAATCCATTGCAGAGCTTCGATGGCCTTATCATCGTTTAGCGTCCCTTCCCACCTGTTTGTGTCAGTATTTAAGCGTTGGAGCGTCGCTCCAAAATTCCAAGCGATATTGGAATATTGCCAGCCGCCCGTTTTGTTCGCGGACAAAATTAGTAAGCCCTTTTCTTGCCCTTCGCTATTTTCATTGATGATTTGACTGACTTCATAAATTTCTTGAAAGGTGGTGGGATACATCGGCTCGCCAAGTTCGTCATATAAATCAACGGATCCATCGCTATCCACATCGCGGATAATGCCGTGGAAGGTCAATTTTTCAAGATTCAAAAATAGTCCCAAACCATAGCCATCACGTGGTACGCCATAGATGCGATTTTCCTTCATTAAAGCATTACGCATCGTCGTATCCATCTTGTCATACCAACCTAGTGCTTGAAGGTCATCAGTAATGTCTTTGATATAACCATTGGAAATAAGCATTCCCGGTTCGGTAAACCATGTTTGAAATACGGTTGGAAGCCGATTGGCTTGCGCTTTAGCGTGAACCGTTTCGACGGAATATTGGTAAGGAGCTCCCTTAATCGTATATTGAGGATAATCTTCTTCAAAACGCGTTTTCCATACATCAAACATTGCTAAATCACGGGTTGACTGGCTTTCCGGCCACATCCCGATGGTAATCTCAATCGTTTCTGTTTTATCACAGCCCGCTAAAGAAGTAACGAGCAGCATTGCTGTTCCGATATAAGTGAGGACTTTTCGATGGAGCATGCTTATTCCTCCCATAAGTAAATATATATATAAACGATATACTTGAATTATAAAGGGAAATGTAAGCGTTACCTATATATTAAAACTGCAAAAAGGTCGACAATACTGCTTTTAATCCCACGGACCACTTATTGACTTATAATTAAGGCGATGAAAACGCCACCTTTACAAAAACTGAAACAACGTATCATCATCAATATCGTCGTACTACCAACTTTTTTTGTTTTATTAATCTCTTCTATTTCCGGAGTGTTTTTATTCCGCTACGTGCAAGATGAATACGAAAACATGGCCTACGATAGCGTTGCACTCAATCGCGCCAATCTTGAATTCTCATTAGATATTCTTTCATCTGATATGCGTCTATTAGCGGACGATGTTCATGTAAATAGTTTTGTCTCGACCGGCCAAAATGGTGCCCTTGCCCAATCAAAACTGAGCATGGCCGTGGCTAGCGATCCCCATTTACTAGGATTGTCATTATATGGACTGGGGTCTTCGATAATTCTTGGTAGCACCAATGTATCCGGACTTCCAACATTAAGTCAAATCACCAGCGACTCCCCAATCGCTACATTCATTGAAAGCGATGAGACTTCGGGTACTTTCATTCGTCACCAAAATATTGCCGACAACTTTAATTATGCCTCTTTCGATGAATCGTATGGGATTATGTCACAATTAATAAAAATTATCATTGACGATGTTTATCGTGGCTTATTACTTGCCGACTTGGACACTTCTTATATTTATGACACCTATTTTGCTTACGACCGCTATGAGACATTTCCTGAAGTAATCACCTTCATACGTGGAAATAGTGGTCATCTTAAAATGGGTAGCAATTTACCATTTGAGCCACTATTAGATGAAACAATTGGTGATCAATTTGCTCCAATTGGGACGAAATACAGCGGATTTCAATCTGGAGGTAGTTCATTTAATATCATTTCCATTTTTTCTATGAGTGAGCAAAGACGGCAACTGGCCATTATATTATTAACGATTGGCCTGCTTGATATTTTATTAGTAATAGCATCCATTTTTGTCGGAAAAAGAATGCTCCACCGCATTGTTGCTCCCCTAGAAACTATCGTCAGTAAAATGAAACAAGAAAAATTTTCTGATTAAATTCTTCCCGCAATTTTGATCGTAACTTTCGTGCCATGATCCTTTGTGGACTCAACACTTAAACCATAGCCGACTCCATACTCAAGTCGAATACGTTCCGACACATTGAATAAGCCATAGCCACCTTTTTCTTTTAAGTTGGTAACTGGTTTTGCTAACAAATCATCAGGCGGGTTAAAACCAATCCCATCATCGATAATTTCGATATAAACGTCTTTATCCTTCAAAAAAGCGTTAATGATAATATGTCCCATGCGATCGAGTGATAATACCCCATGTTTAATGGCGTTTTCAACGATTGGTTGTACGATTAGTTTCAACACTTGATAATGGCGAACTTCGGGTTCGATATTGTATTCGATCGTAAATTTATCGGGGAACCGGAAAAGTTCAATTGCCACAAAATGTTTGATTAGTTCCAGCTCTTCTTCCACCGTGATGAATTTATCGCCTTTATGAAGCGAAATTCTAAAAAAGCGGGCTAGCGCCAGAACTAGATGCTCGATTTCAGGTTCTTTTTTTAGTTTTGCCATCCACGCAATCGCGTCGAGCGTGTTATATAGAAAGTGGGGATTGATTTGCATTTGAAGCGAATCGAGTTCTAACTTTCGCTGATATGCGGCATCATCCTTGGTTTTTAATAAGAGTTCTGTTATGCGCGAAGCCATATCAGCATAAGTCTTGACTAGAACCTGTAATTCATCGCCAACTTCTTGACTGCTTTCTTCATAATTGGGAGTTTGGGGATCATAATTTTGAAGTTTGTCGGATAATGTTTTGATAGGAATGATGAGGCGTCTAGCAAGTGTGACCGCCAAAAAAGCCGCCACGATTAAGCTCAACACCGACAGGGCAATAATGATTCCCTGTAACGCAACAAGCGAAGCAAACACTTCGCTAAATGGTTGCAACGTCACAAGGCGCCAAGAGAAGCCATAACTTGTTTGCAATGCCTCAAGTGGCGACGAAGTAATTAGCTGATATGAATGATTGATGAAACTTAGTGAAAAAAACTGACGATCTTTATTGGTCTTTATTTCATCCATTGGCAAATGAAAATTTACATCTGCCACATTGCTAGCCACAGGTATATTTGTATCATCAACCAAATAAGTGGCGCCGAGACCTTCGGCAATATTGCTAAATAGTTCTGCTAAAAGTTGGTGCCTAACAAAGAAAAATGTTGTTCCAATTATTTCTTCTGCCACACTGGGATTAATTACTTTTTTTCCAAACAAGACGATGGTTGATTGGTTGTCTTCATAAGTGCCCACATACTCAATCCATGCGGATGAGGACAGCACTTGCTGGGCTTGATTACTCGTAACGATGTAGCGAAGTGATTGCGTCGATACATAAATATCATCGCTTAAAAAGACCGCCCCTTCAAATAGTTCAACCGATACATGGGCATCATCATACATGGTGTTAAAGTAAGCCTGTTTATCTATTGTGGTTTCGCTAAACAATCCTGTAATTTTTTCATTGGTATATAGGCGCGAATACGCACCTAGCGTTTGATAAACGATTTGATCAAGCGTCTCGCCGACCGTTTCTTGTTGCACATAAATATTGTCTTCGACATAACCGCGAATAAACACTCCCGTTGTGACGCTAATTAGAAGCATCAGCATCACAAAATCAAGCACCAACACGCCTAGAACCGTTAGCACATATTTCATCAGAAGACTTTTTTGAATTTTATTTAACATCGAGTTTATTTGTTTCTTTCAAGAATGCACTTGGCATGAGACCGGTGTTTTTCTTAAACACCGATGAAAAATATTTCTCGTCTTGATAACCGACCATGCTACTAACTTCAAATACGCGATAGGCGCCCGTGCTTAATAATTGTTTGGCTTTCTCAATACGGTAACCTGTCAATACTTCGTTAAATGTTTTTCCGATGTCGCTTTTAAATAAGTGCATGAGGTGAGAATCGCTAACCTTTAAATATTCGGCTACTTGTTTTATCGAAATATTATTTGCATATTCTTTCGAAATATAATTTAAAGCATCACCAATTGTTTTTTTATAAAACAAGCGATCTTTACCATCGCTTTCAATCGTATTGATGCCTAAAAATAACTTTGTCGCGACATTTTGCTGCGCTTTCAAATATGCATCATGAATCATTGATAACCCAGAAAAAGAGGTGGCCGTTAAAGTAATCGTTTCTTGGTGTTTAATTTGATATTCGTGCAAAATCAATTTTAAAGTATGTCCAATCTTTTCATTAATTTCACCAATGATTAAAAGGACAAAATGTTCGAAAATTAGCGAGAAGCGCTCGATATATTTGGTATGCTCGGTCATGATTGCTTCAATGTCTTTTAATAGGTTTTCATCAATACTATCGTCGAGTTTAACTAGAATTAAATAACCTGTTTCAATCGGAGGTAAGTTGACAAGAAGCAATTTTTGAATGATGTCATCGCGATGAGAAATATTGCCACCGATGATGTCTTTGATTATCTGTTGGCGGATATTTGGCATTTGCTCCTTCAGCCCTTTGTATAATTCATGTTGCTCACGTTCGACTTTTAAATCGTTAAGCGCACGCGTCACGACATCGATAATTTCCCCATTATCGACGGGTTTAAGAACATAAGCGAAAACGCCATGCTCAAATGTTTCTTTGGCGTAATCAAAATCACGATAGCCGCTGAGCATGATGATGCGACCATCAAATGAAGTTTTTTGTAATTTAGCAACCATTTCCACACCATTAAGAAGGGGCATCTTAACATCGCTAATAATAAGGTCGGGCTTCAGTTTTTCAGCCATTAGTAGCCCCTGTTCACCATTGCTTGATTCGCCCACTATTTCAAGACCTAAAGCTTCCCAGTCAATCGTTTTGCGAAGACCAAGGCGGACTAGATATTCATCATCCACAATTAATAATCGATACATTTGCTATTCCTAATCATAAATTATAAGTTAATTGGAAAGTTAATAAAAGAAAAGCCCGGACATCGCTAGACATCCGGGCAAGCGGCTCACTGAAAGGAGGCAAGGAAGAGATGAGCCGTAACAAAATAATTAAACTATGACAGGGATTGTTTGAGCTTCCCAAGCGATGACAATATCGCCATATGGTAATCTTGATTCATCATGGAACCCAATCTTGGTAAACGTAATCGTCCCGGCATGATCGCCCCAACCGCCAAAGTGGAAGTGCATGTCGGTAATCGCATGGATGTTGTAGCCAGAAGCGATCAAGTCGACATAGATAGTTTGTGTTTCCGCAGTTAGTACAATCTCAGAAAGCTTTACGCCGTTAATATCAACCAGACTGTTATCGGCATAGAATGTGGTACCACCGGCTTCGAGACGGAAATTATCGAATTGGGCAGTTCCATCATTGTAAACTTCAAGGGCAAGGTAACGGCTTGCGCCGGTTCCGTTCGCCCAGAATCCATAAGTATAGTCGGTGTTGTTAAATGTAACGGCGTGTGTCGATGCATCGATATAGCGCGTATGGACCGCGTCTTTGTAACCAACGACTTTTGTGATAGTAACAACACCATTATGAGTGCCGTAATCGCCCCAGTGGAAATGAATATGATCGGCCGCCACAATAAAGCCGGAGGCTACCAAATCAATTATAATTTCGCGTGAATCAGTTGTCAGCTCATCGGAAATCGGCAACCCATCAACACCGAGTAGAGCGCCGTCTTTTAGCCATTTAGTATCGGCACCATAACCAATGCGCAGCGATTCCAAATTAGCAACTCCATCACCACTGGCAGTAATCGCTAGATAGCGAGCTAAATCGCCATTATAACCGCCGTACATGTAGACATAACCACCACCAGTGAAGTCGGCGGTACCGCCTTCACCAATCGTATATTCAGTGATGGTATCAACTTTCGGCATGGCATTAGCGAAGAAGATTTGATCGATATAGAGTTTGCCAGTACCACTATAGAACATATCAAGCGTATCGGTAACGGCAAATCCTGTCTCTTCCATATCGATAATGAGATAGGTGAATCCATCCGCGTCTTTATATGGATAGCCCGCATTATCTAAAGCGGGCATTCCAAGTCCAAACGCCGACTTCCAGTCGTTTGCGTATATAACTGGCGCGCTTCCATTACCAACACGGAATTCATTAAGCGTGGCTCCATCGGTCACTTTGACTGCGAAAACCATGTATTGGAAACCAGTGTTGGCACGACTCGAACCTTCCTTGAATTGGATATAATCGGTCGCGCCTAAAGATGTGGCATCAAATAAGAGGCTACCATCACCGATGGTCACCATAGAGCCATTATTGTAAGATAACGCGAAGTATAGACCATTTTCGGTAATCAGCGGATTCGTCGAACTGGCTTCATAATCGCCATTGAATCCGGATTGGGTACGATTGAAGTCATCAAAGATGACGACATTCTCAGTATCCAAGTACGGATATTGCTTAACAGCTTCTTTATCGACAAGGTCTGAGAAGAACATTTTATTAACGCTCATCTTGGCCCCGGCGACGATTTCTATACCTGTTACATCGCCAACAAAGCCCGATTCCGCGAAATTAATAATGAGATTACGGAATTCGTGCATGGTAGTTGGCAAGGCATTTCCATCAGCGTCTTTTATGGCCGTCCAGTTAACGGCAGTCCCTTTAACTCCTGAGGCAATGGGAGCCACAGTTGTTCCGCGGAAATCGCCTTTAGCACTGATGACGATATTATCGAAACCAGTTGCTTCGGTATTTTCCACGGAGTAGGTTTCCGTTGCTTGAAGGAGGACATGTCGTGGAACAATCGATCCCACGGAGCCTCGCCACCAGCAATTGGCGTCTGGTGCGGAAACGGCCACACGATTGAAATCATCAAGAATAGTAACATTTCCCGCTTTGACAAGGTAAACGCTACTAATGGCCACTTTAGCGATGGTGCTATCGCCGACCATTAGGTGGATACCAAGAATTTCGTTTAAAACACGAGTGCCCGATAATGTTTCGGTGTCTTTAATCGTGTATTCGACAGTGTCGTCTTCGATGCTATTATTCAAATCGATGACGTAGTCTTGGTATTCGGTTGTTAATGCTGGCATCGGTTCGAGATCAGCATCAAACAAATCTTCGAATCCAACTTCATAAACATTCCAAGCATCACTGCCGCGTAATCCTAACCGCAGTTGGCTGATCGGTAATGATCCAGCGACAAGTTTCATTCTGAAGCCAATTTGATACGTTTCAACATCATAGGTGCCGGTCGCGTATTTATAAATGGCATCGTTAGGAGTGTTGCCTGTTTTTTCGGCACCGGAGTTATTAACTCCTACGAGTAGATAAGGAGCGCCTAGATATGTGCCCGTGCCTGTTCCAAGCATGCTTGGTTGGCTAAAGTCATTCAAATAAACATCGAATAACTCGTTGTAGACACGTGTCGTTAATGGTTCAACATCTTCATAAGTCGGCGTGGGGTCGGGATCCGGGACAACCAATTCCGATGACACCGGTTCACTACTAATGGTACTTGTAACTTCCGAACTCACGCTGGTAGTCGTTGAGGTCGTCGTTGAAGTTGTCATTGAAGTTGTCGTTGATGTAGTGGTTGATGTTGTCGAAGTGGTCGAAGGAAGCGAGCTCGCGCTAATGGAACTGCCGCAGCCAACGACAAGGCCCATTAACGCTAGTACTACTAATAAACGGCTTTTCTTCATATTTTGTCCTCCTATTTTATCTTTTGATAAATATGAATTCTAATTTATGATCCATAGACGCTGAGTTCGGATAATTGAGCACCATATCCACCCACAGCACTATTGGACGTAAATACTAATTTGATGAAACGAGCTGAGGTCGCTGTATTTAGCGTCAAAGTGACGTTGTTTCCGTTAATTGGATCAAATAAATATGGAGTAGCGGCGACTAGCGTTGTAAATGTCGTGGTCACCGAAGAATACGTGCTATTGGATGAACTAATCAATATCTCGATTATCTGCGTTCTGGCATCCCAAAGCAATGAGGGAGGAAGCGCCATCACGATGCTTTGAATCGAATAGACACTTTCCATATCCACGACGACATAGGCCGGCATGGAAGCCGCTTCATAATAACTAGTTCCTGTCGGATCACCATCGGTTATTTTGCTACTTGGATACACATCAGCATGTGGCGTGCTGTCGACAACGGCTTTGTTGAATGTTAGGCTTGGCGAATAGAATTCAACTTCGGCCAGTTCTACATATGCTTGAGCCGTGTACCCGGTTTTCCGAAAAACTCGTAGTTGCAATCCAAAGTATTGCTGCGCCGTGATGTTGATATCAATGCTATTGCCATTTAATGGTGTGAGGGAGAACGTTCTTGTTGAAAGAATGCGCACGTATTTAGTGGAGGGGGTCACCCCATCGGATGACATTTTTCGACCCCAAACTTGAATATCGTGTTCAAACGAGAAACGATTGTCTTGTAACCCTAGCAAACGAATTTGACCAACGTACTTTTGTTCGTTGCCAAATTCGATTGTTAAACCGGCAAATTCTAAATCGCCGCCATTCCATTGCTTTGATCGCCAACTCGTTTCGCGGTTACCATCAATAACTAGATTGCCCTCATGACCGGTTTCTTCGTTAGGTCCGGTTCCATCATCGACTGGTGTGGTTGAGATATTGCCAACACCATGCGTGGCCATCGCGATAAAATCACCACTAGCAGCGACTCCGGCGTATGGTAAGTCCCCCGTTTTCCAACCAAACTCAGGAACGATGAGGCCCGCTTGTTCAATGGCTTCGCCCGAAGTGATGTCGACATCACTATTGGCTAGATTTAGATGGTATGGGAGTTCAAAAATAGCTCCCATAACATTAATGGCGCTATATGAATAAACAAGGCCACTTGTAAATTCGTTAGTAACCAGTTTTAATGTCGTGGCATTAGTAACACCAACACCAGCAACTTGGATATCTTTAAAGGTAATGTTTTTTATGGAAGAAGCGCTTGATTCGCCGTTTAATCGGGAGATAATCGTATTCTCAAGATGTAATACTTTGACATTTTCAAATAAAACGCCATCGATGTTTCCACGAATTCCCGCGGACTTGGTCCAGGTGGGATGATAAGCAATTGTCATATCGATCAAGTAATCATCTTCACCATCAGTGCGGTTATCGCCAAGCATTTGGCCGTCTTCCACAGTAATGTTTCTAAATATGACATTTGTGATTAAAGCATCATCGCAGTTGTGGATGCTCATGGCAGCCTTATGGAAATTATGGATGACCACGATATTTTGGAACACGACATTATTCATCGTGGGACCATAAGTTTCATACCCGACTTCCATCGATTGCGCTAAATCGGTCCAGACGACTACACCATCGAACAAGACATTGCTGGTGCTCCCACGATCAGAGTTTTTAACAACCAGAGAGTCATCCCAGCTTCTAACAAAGCCACCGCGCATTTCAAAGTTGGTGCAGGATTGTACGGACACGCCATCTCCATTGCCGCGCGAGGTAATGATTTTGATATTATCGAGCAGGATGTCGCTTGATTTATATAGAGCCATTGTCCAACCAGCGGGATCAAGGAAAGTGATACCTTCAATGATGATGTTACGGCTGGTTCGCATTTGAAGCGGTATCGTAAATTGATTTTCACTCGTGCGGTCGAATAGTTCTCCGGCAATGATGCCTCGGCCACGAATCGTGATATTTTCAATCCCTTCGCCACGAATTTGCCCGAATACATAGGCGCCTCCGGCAATATAAACAGTCATGTCACTTGTGACAGGTATCGCTCCGGCGTTGTACATACCAGGACCAAGGTAAATGGTGTCTTCCGGAATATTGTCTGGATCAATGGGATTTTCTTCGATCGGGTTAGCAAAAATATGCATCGCTGTTTTGTAATCATCGTTATATTCAAGTGTGTAGTTGCCACTATAATCGAGAGTGAATGAAATCGTGTTTCCTGCAACGTGAGTGGCAACACCATACATCAATGGGCGGATGATGGCGCTAGTAATGCTAGCTACATCATTGACAGTGACGACGACATCGACTTGTCCTTCAAAATCAAATATGGCGACTGGAGCAACATCGGTAGAATAGGCATAAGTGAATACACGACCATGATTAACGCGCGTTTCATAAATAAAAATTGGTTCGCCCGCAACTATCATTGATACTTTAGCGGATGATTCTAATAATGCCGGACCCGGATATGTCACTAATTTACTTGTGGTCACTTGCCGATCGGCAAAAGTGAAATTGTCGGCGCTTATTTCATTTTCAGCAAGAGAACTAGTAGTCGAACTAGTGGTATTTGAAAGGGAACTATTACTCGATTCGCCACACGAAATTAACAAAATCGTGGTTAAAGCCAGAATCGATAGCGCTCCCAAACGATGTTTCGTCATATTTAAAACCTCGCTAATATTGCTTAATAACATTTTATATGCAAGTGAAAGCGCTTTAAATGGTCGAATACTGCAAAAAGGTCGACAATACTGCTATTTATTTTAAGAAATAATTGAGGGGATTTCCGAATAGGCTGCTAGTTCTTCAATCGTCCATGTACGAGTAATGGTTGATCCTGTGATAATCGAACCTGAATTTAGAAGTGAAATATTTTCGGTATATTCATTTTGAATAAAGAAAGCATAACGAGGAGTCATATTAACTCCCTTAAATGACACGTCGCGAACTATGACGTTTTTCACATAATGAAGGTTTCCATAATAGGCATCACGCGTGTCCTGGCAACCAGTAATTTCAATCGGAATGTCGTTATTGCCGGCAATTACTTTGACATTTTCGACAAGCACGCCATCAATACTACCAAGCGATGTAATCGTATGTTGATCAGACCAATTGGCGCTCCACAAATTGGAAAAATGAATTAGCTGGCGGTTACTTCCGGCATCGCCACCGCCCATGCTTGCGTCTTCGATGGTAATATCTTTAAAAACGATGTTTTCGATGTTGGCGTTGTTGCCATTATGGATACTGATAACCGGCTTATGGTAATTATGAAGCACGGTAATGTTTTCAAAACGCACGTTTTCTAGTATGGCCCCCACCGTTTCATAGCCAATTTCCATCGATTGCGCAAGATCGGTCCAAAGGATGCAATCGTAGAACAAAATATTCCGTGTCGTGCCATGCTGCGACCGGTCATACCACCGAGGATAATTTTTCACGACAAGATTATCGTCCCAACCTCGTATGAACGAATTCGACACTTCAATCTCTTGACATGACTGCAGTGAAATGCCATCCCCGTTACTTCTTGATGTAATGATGTTGATGTTATCAATTGTCGAATTAGTGGTGAAGTACCAATTGACAGTCCACCCTGCGGGATCAAGCATTGTGAAATCGGCGAAGGTGACATTGGTACAATAGGTAAAATCAAGAGGTACAAAAGCTGTGTTGCCGCTTGGCTGACCGGCAATTCGCGGAAATGTCGATCCATCAATGACCCCACCACCTCGAATTTGAACGCCAGTCGTATTTGAACTTAAAAAACGACCACGCACAACGGCGCCATAAGCAACATATGCTATCTGATTATTTGATAAGATAATCGTCGAATTATTGCTTAGACGCGCATCCGTGGTGGCATCATGCAAACCAGGTCCAAAATAAATAACATTTGAGGCTGAAGTATCAATTTCATCGCCATCAAGCGCGTTAACGAATAGATGGATTGCCTTGATGCGCTCACCATTGGGCTCAATCACATATTTTCCAAGGCTATTAATTTCAAACGAAAACGAGTTGTTTTGAATATCAAATGTGGGCTGAATTCCATACTCTAGTGGTCTGACCTTTGTATATTGTGGAAATAACGCATAATTCGTTTTGACCGTCAAGGTAACTCGTCCTTCAAGCCTAATAATGGCTACCCCGTTATCGACTCTTACAGGAGCCAGTCCATTCCAAATCTGGGAATTGTTGGCCTTAACATGATATAAATCGATTTTTTGATCACCAACATATAATTCGGCGTCAGAATATTGCGCGACACCTTGAGGCACGGGGTAAAAAGCGATGCGACTTGAAATTGGGGCAATGATCTCGCTGGAATTGTTTGATACCGACACGCTAGATTCCTCCGTTGTTGAAGTAGTAGATGCGTAATCTCTTGATGAAAAAGCGCTGCTTCCACAAGAAGCAATGGTTACCACCCCAATAAGAAACATCAAATATTTAATGCAAGATTCCTTTTTCATATAGCCATCATATCAAAAAAAATAGAGGTTGCTACAATCGAATTTGCTATCGCTAAAGCGATAAGTTTTAATGAAGAACCGCCGATGTGTGTTTCCAAAACCGGGCATGTTTCACATCCTTTATTAATTTGCCTAACTCCAACACAACCATGGCGCATCACATGAATCC
>WOYI010906093.1_pt1 | contig 32523 bp, 32 predicted proteins | sample 6423411 | NCBI WGS metagenome assembly WOYI01 (sample SAMN13441803, study PRJNA592873) | oil field metagenome | biome: oil field; feature: oil-well bore; material: oil-contaminated soil; isolation source: oil-contaminated soil from oil-well borehole | place: Germany: Wietze | collected 2016-10-18 ...
GAGCAAAGCAACCCTAGGCCTTCCTTGTGGCTTCGAATTCCTGTAGTCTTTCAGCTTGGACAAGCACTATCCGTACTCAAAAAGCTGGGATACCGTCTAAGCGTGATAAACGGGGTTTTTCCTAACATACCTCTTGAACAGCTCAAACAAGGCCCCTTTTTCTGTGCACGATGCAACCAAGAAGGCTTAGGTGTAGGCGTTTTGCTCGTGGATAAAGCTGGAGTCGTTTCTATGCCTAAGGGCTTCCCCCTTCAAAGCTACGAGCCTCCAAGCCAGGACGAATCGATGAACATCTTAAAGGACATCCTCGAAGCCCACGGGTTCATCATGCCGAACCCAAACCAGGCGTGGCACTTTGAGCTCCCCAACATGGATCAGCTCTAATGGCACGGCTTGTTCTCACCGTCAACCTTTGTACCGTAGCGGAAAATATAAGGCAGATCGCTCGCGCCACAGAGCGCCAAGTGATCGCCGTACTGAAGGCCGACGCCTACGGCATGGGTGCAGCAAGTCTGGCCCGCTCCCTCGAAACAATGACGGAAGTGTTCGGTTTTGCTGTTTCGTGTCCACTTGAAGGGGTCGTATTGCGGAAGGCTAAGATTCTCAAGCCCATCCTAGTGCTTACTGGAGTCTTGCCTGGCGAGCTAAACTTGATCGAACGTTGGCGTCTTACCCCGGTTGTTTCGGACCCGGCGCACCTCCTCGCACTCAAAAACAGCCCCCTTCCCTACCACGTCAAGTACGATACGGGAATGGGCAGGCTTGGGTTCTTGGCCCCCCAAAACCACGACCCTAGAATCCTCGGGGTCATGTCGCACCTTTCCTCGGCCGGCACGGATCCGGCCTATACGAAAGAACAAATTGAGCGATTCGGGGGCTTTTTAGGAACACACGGTCCTCTCCCCTTCGTCCACCTGCAAAACTCCGCGGGTATCGCCTTCAAGGTGCCTTGGGCAAACCTTGTACGCGTAGGGCTTGCGATGTTTGGCGAACACCCGGCCGAGCCGTTCCCGGTGCAGCTCTCTTACGCCTTAGAACTCAAGGCCAGGGTCGTTTCGGTAAAGACGCTCGCCAAAGGCTCGAGCGTTTCCTACAACCGCTCGTGCGTCCTTTCAGAAGACGCCCAGATTGCCGTGGTGAACATCGGGTATGCCGACGGGCTTACGAGGGCCCTGTCGAACAAGGGATCCTTGCTTGTGCATGGCAAGCCGGCCCGGGTCCTGGGGGACATTACGATGGACATGACGCTTATCGATACGACTGGAATGGATGTGCGCGTGGGAGATTGGGTTGTCGTAGTCAACGCATTCCAAACCTTCGGAGCCCTGGCAAGGCTTGCAGGGACAATACCGTATGAACTAATGTGCAACCTGTCTTCAAGGGCAAGGCGTGTCTACAGGCGCTGAAACAGCCTCTCCGTTCCCGCATATCACCCTGTACGCCGCATCCAACAGCCCGTTCACGAACGCGGCAGATTGCTCAGAACCAAACACCTTAGCAAGCTCTATCGCCTCATCAATCGCCACCTTGGGAGGCGTTTTGGTGCGCTCCGGATAGGTCAGCTCGAACAGGGCCAGCCTGAGAATGCACAGATCGACCAGACCGATCCGGTGTAGCGGCCAGTTGCGGGAAATACCCTCGATCGTACAGTCTAAGGCCTGCTTGTTGTCGATTGCACCATGGACCAAAAGCTCAAAAAACGGGTCTTCGTCTTCCTTTGGAAAGAAGGCCTTCAAGGTGCGCTCAACGAACCCCCCCAAGTCGGCCTCCTTCGTAGCCGTCAGCCCGTAAAGCAGCTGGAAGGCCTGAATGCGGGCCTTGTGCCTTGTCACCTAAGCCAAACCATCCTCGAGGTGTTTTTTAAGCGTTGCCATTTCTACGGCGGCAAGCGCCGATTGGTACCCCTTGTTCCCTTGCTTAGAGCCGGAGCGCTCGATGGCCTGTTCGAGCGAGTCTGCCGTAACGATACCGAACGCTACGGGAAGCCGAAATTCGCGCATCACCTGGCCGATGCCCCTGGTCACCTCGGCGCTGATATACTCAAAATGTGGCGTTGCACCGCGAATAAGCACTCCAAGCGCGATAAGGGCATCGAACCTGCCGGTCTGGGCAAGCTCTCGAACATAAAGCGGGACTTCATAACTGCCAGGCACCTTCACCACAACAATGTCTTCCGTGCTGACCCGGCACTGCCTTAAGGCCTCTAGGGCGCCTTCGAGCAGGCGAAGCGAGAACATCTCGTTGAACCTGGAGGCCACGAGCCCAAATTTCAGGCCTTCCCCGCTGAGATGGCCTTCAAACGTCTTTACCGTCTCCATTGACTTCTCCTACGACGCATTGCTGAAAATGAGAAAGGAGGTGGCCTAACTTCTCGGACTTTGTCTTGAGGTAAAAATAATTCTTCTCGTTGGGGGGGATTTCGATAGGCACGCGCTCGACAATATCAATCCCATAGCCCTTTAAGCTGACCACTTTTTTGGGGTTGTTCGTAAGGAGCCGAATGTTGCGTACCCCCAACTCCACCAGAATCTGGGCGCCGATCCCGTAATCTCTCAGATCCGGCTTAAACCCAAGCCTTGCGTTCGCCTCGACCGTATCCAGCCCCTCATCCTGGAGGGCATAGGCATGAATTTTATTTTTGAGCCCGATCCCCCTGCCCTCCTGGCGCATGTACACAAGAATGCCCTTGCCTTCCTTGCCGATCAAGTAAAGCGAAACGGCAAGCTGCTCCCCGCAGTCGCACCGAAGCGACCCGAACACGTCACCAGTCAAACACTCGGAGTGCATCCGTACAAGGACGGCGTCATCCGGACTGAAGTCTCCTTTGACCAACGCCACGTGCTGCTTTTGATCGATCTCGCTCTCGAACAAAAGAATTGAGCACTCTCCCGCTAGCCTTACCGGAAGCGTCGCCCTGGCGATCTCCTTTACAAGTCGCTCTCTTCTGATCCTGTAGGCGATCAAATCGGCGACCGTCACGATCTTCAACCCATGAGTCTTTGCAAATTGCATCAGCTGAGGCATACGAGCCATCGTACCGTCCTCGTTCATGATCTCGCAGATCACGCCGTAAGGCTTAAGACCTGCAAGCCTGGCCAAATCGACCGACCCCTCCGTTTGCCCGGCCCGTATAAGGACGCCCCCATTCCGCGCCCGCAAAGGGAAAATATGGCCCGGCACGGTGAAATCCGAAAGCGTCGCATCGTCTTGGGTTGCCTTCAGGATGGTTATAGCCCTGTCAAAAGCGGATATCCCTGTCGTTACGTCTTTTTTGGCATCGATCGAAACCGTGAAAGCCGTCTGGTGGGGGGAGGTGTTTTCGGGGACCATCATAGTAAGGCCAAGCGAAGCAACTTTTTCTTCCGTGAGCGTTAAACAGATCAACCCTTTGCCATGCGTGGCCATAAAGTTGACGGCGTCGGGGGTAACCATTTGGGCTGCCATAAACAAATCACCCTCGTTCTCCCTATCTTCATCGTCCACCAGGATCACCATCCTGCCGGCCTTGATCTCTTCCAAGGCCTCTTCAACGGTCGCAAACGACATACATGCCTCCTTAAAAAAAACCGTGCTCTTGGAGCAGATCCAAGCTGATCCTTTCTTTTACGGCCGCTGCCTCCCGCTTGGCGTCCAAGAGCCTTTCTACGTACTTGGCCAAAACATCTACCTCAAGGTTGACCGACTCTCCAACCTTGACCGATTGAAGCGTCGTGTGCTCACGCGTCAAGGGGAGGACGACAACGGAGAAACATCCTTCGTTCGTATCGAGCCCGGCTACCGTAAGCGAAACGCCATCGACGGCGATGGAACCTTTCTCGGCAATGTAGGCCATGAGCCGCTTGGGCGGCTCTACCCACACGAGCATCTGGTTGAGTCCTGCCGCCAGGTTCGTCACTCTTCCCGCGCCGTCGACATGCCCCTGGACGATGTGTCCACCGAGCCTCCCGCCTAGCCGAAGCGCTCTTTCTAAGTTAACCAACGCCCCTGGCCGCTTTCTTTGGAGCGTCGAACGCACGAGCGTTTCCCTTGAAACTTCGGCCCGAAACCATTCCTTGCTCCGTGCGGTTATGCTCAAACAGACGCCGTCCACGCTGATGCTCTCGCCGATGTCGAGCTCTAGGGACTTCACGGTAAACCCGATTTCGAGAAACCCAGTCCCCGCGGCCCTTACGACACCCAGAGTTTCGATCAGTCCTGTGAACATGGAGGGTTTGCCTTTTTGAGGACGATGAGGATATCCGGCCCGTTGCGCCGGACACCGGCGAACTCCAAGGACAACGCGTCTTCGATGGAGCGAACTCCGGTTTCTTGAATAAGCGGCACGCCGTGCATTCCAATAAGTTTGGGTGCCATGTTTAGGTATAGCGTATCATAGCGCCCTGAAAGGACGAAGGATGTTAACACTCGAGACCCCCCCTCAACCAGTATGTTCACAACCTCCTTCGACCCAAGAACCCTAAGGACATCCCCTAAGTCAACGCCACCCACGGCGGAATTTCCAGCGGCGACAAATACACTCACCCCCCTGGCAAGAAGCGCTTCTTTGCGGGCGGAATCATGCTCGGAAGAGCAGAAGACCCACGTCTTGGAAACGTCCTCATCCGCCACAAGGAAAGCATCCAAGGGCACCCGGAGGTGCGAATCCAGGAGGACGCGGATAGGCTTTTTTCTAACTCTGCCTAGGGCATCCCGGGCTGTAAGCCTTGGGTTGTCGGCAAGGACCGTTTCCACGCCGACTAAGATCGCATCCGCTCGAAGGCGGAGTTCGTGGGCGAAAGAAAGCCCCTGCTTCGAGCTTATCCATTTGGAGCTCCCGTCCGGAGCGGCAATTTTACCGTCCAACGAAACGGCCGCCTTGAGCACAACGTGGGGCAACCGTGTGCGGACCCACTGAAAATAGTCTTCGTTGAGCTGAAAACAGGAGCGGCTGAGCACGCCGAGCGAAACATCGAGGCCTGCCCGGCTCAAACGCTCCACGCCCTTGCCGGATACGAGCGGGTTTGGGTCTAGCGTCCCGACGACAACCCTACGAATTGGAGGAGAGTGTTTTAGGATGATTTCCGTACAGGGGGCCGTCTTCCCGAAATGGTTGCAGGGTTCGAGCGTACTGTAAAGCGTAAGGGGTTGGCATCTGCCAAAAGAAGTTCCCAAGCGCCTTTTAGAATCCTCGATCGCCTCAACCTCGGCGTGGGCTTCGCCAAAGGCCTTGTGGTAGCCCTGGCCAACAAGGTCCTCTCGATAGACAAGCACGCACCCAACATAAGGGTTGGGGTGAGTTTTGCCAAGGCCCCTCGTCGCAAGCCGAAGGGCCTTGCGCATCCAAAAGACATCTTTGTCTGGATCCGAAACAGGGCTCATAAGCTGCCCGCACAATGGCTAGGCGTAGAGAGGAAACGCCTCACAGAGCTCGAGAACACGGTGCTGCACACGCAATTTTACGCTTTCGTCGTCCCTTTGCTTGAAGACATCGGCGATCAGACGGGCGACTTCTTCAGACTCCTGCTCGGTAAACCCGCGGGTTGTGATCGCAGGGGTTCCTATCCGGATACCGCTCGTCACTCCGGGAGGTAAAGGATCAAACGGGATAACATTCTTGTTCGTCGTAATCCCCACCTGCTCCAGCAAACTCTCGGCCTGCTTGCCCGTAAGGCCAACGGAGCGGACGTCCAAAAGGAGCATATGCGTGTCCGTTCCGCCACTCACGAGCCGAATTCCAGCTACTTCGAAAGCCCTGCTCATCGCACGGGCGTTCTCAACCACCCGTCGCTGGTAGGCTCGAAATTCCTCCGTGGAAGCCTCTTGAAACGCAACGGCCTTTGCCGCGACGACGTTCATCAGCGGGCCGCCCTGTATCCCTGGAAACACGGCTTTGTCGATGCTTTGGGCATACGGCCGTCTGGTGAGGACAACTCCGCCCCTCGGGCCCCTTAACGTTTTATGGGTGGTAAAGGTCACATACTCACAGAATGGAACTGGGTTCGGAAACAGCCCGGCCACGATAAGCCCGGCATAATGGGCCACGTCCGCCATGAGTTTGGCCCCGACCTCGTCCGCAATCTCACGAAAGGGCTCAAAAGGGATCATTCTTGGATAGCTCGACGCTCCGACAACGATAAGCTTCGGGCGGACCTTCATGGCCTGAAGACGTACTTGGTCAAAGTCGATCCGCTCGGTTTTTTCATCCACCCCGTAGGAATGGACATCGTAAAGGATACCGGAAAAATTTACAGGGCTTCCGTGACTTAAATGCCCGCCATGCTTTAAATCCATGGCCAAGAGTGCATCGCCCGGCTTGAGGCAGGAGAACAAAACGGCCATGTTCGCCTGCGTTCCTGAATGGGGCTGAACGTTGGCATGTTCCGCTCCAAAAAGCCCCTTAACCCTGTCGATCGCCAAGGTTTCCGCCTGGTCCATGTACAGGCAGCCGCCGTAGTAGCGCTTGCCTGGGTACCCTTCGGCATACTTGTTCGTCATCACGCTGCCAAGCGCCTCGAGGACTGCCCTTGAGGTAAAATTCTCCGAAGCGATAAGCTCCAGCCCCTCTCTTTGGCGTTCCATCTCATGTTGAATAACAGCGGCAATTTCAGGGTCAACTTCTCTTAACATAACTCTTGGCCTATCTCATCCATCATGCGAACGCGCCTCAAGTGTCTTCCCCCATCAAACGGCGTAACCATCCAAACCTTCACTACTTCCAACGTCGTCTTTGTATCGAGGAACGCGGCGGGAAGGACGAGTACGTTGGCATCGTTGTGAGCCCTGGATAACTTGGCAACCTCCTCGCTCCAGGCAAGCGCCGCCCGGACCCCCCGCAAACGATTGGCCATAATGCTCATCCCCACGCCCGACCCACACAAGAGCACACCACGAAAATGGGGCGAGGCGGCCACCTTACGGGCCAAACGCAGGGCAATCAGCGGATAATCCACGCTTTCTGCATCAAAGCTCCCAACATCCTCAACCTCGAGGCCATTCTCTGCAAGGTACCCTACAATGACTCGCTTCAGAGAAAACCCTCGGTGGTCCGAACCCACGAACCAGCGGGAAACCTCTGGATGCCCTTGGTTCATGCCTTGACGCGCTGCTTGATGTAGTCGATCGTGTCTTGAACGGTACGGATTTTCTCGAGCTCATCGTCCGAAATCTCGATATCAAACTCTTCTTCCAGCGCCATGACGAGCTCCACGACATCGAGTGAGTCGGCCCCTAGGTCGTCCACGTAGGAGGACTCGTTGGCTACCTCTTCTACGCTCAGGCCTAGCTGCTCGGCAATGATCTCTTTGACCCTCTTTTCGATGTCCATTCATGTTCTCCTTTTGAGTGGTTCACTTAATTCCCGTCGTAAAGGGTAGAGAGTTTTTGCAAGAGCTCTTTGGTTTCCATGCCTTCGGTGATTTGCTTTCCGATCTCTTTTTCGCTGCAATCTTTTGCCCCTCGAAGCGCATTCAGGATTGCCCTTGCCGAGGAACGTCCGTGTGCAACCAGGACAACCTTCTCAATCCCCAAGAGTGGGGCTCCCCCGTAAGCTTCGTAATCGTATGTCTTCAGGAAGGACGAGAGGGGACGCTTAATCAATGCGCCTCCCAAGCGCGAAAGAACACTCTTCTCAACCACCGAGCGAAGGCCGCTCGAGAGGACTTCGTACACGCCCTCCATACTCTTAAGGGCGATATTCCCGTAAAACCCGTCGGCAACCACAACGTTCGCAACGCCCTTGAGAAGATCCTTCCCCTCCACGTTCCCGATGAAGTTAAGCCCGGATATCCTAAGAAGCTTGTTCGCCCGTTTGGTCAACTCGTTTCCCTTGTCATGCTCCTCCCCGCAGGAGAGCACGGCTACAGAAGGCTTTTCTATCCCCTGGATCGTTTTTGCGTACACCTCCCCCATGAACGCAAACTGCACGAGATGGTAGGGCTTGCAATCTACGTTCGCCCCGGCATCGATCAAGAGAGCGGGCTGACCTCCGGACGGAAGCGGGACGGCGATGGCTGGCCGATCGACCGTCTTGAGGCGGCCGAGCGTAAAAAACGCGCTGGCCATAACGGCCCCGGAATTCCCCGCGCTGACGAAGGCGCCTATTTTTCCGTCCCGAAGGAGCTCCATGCCGACAGCAATCGTGGAAGATCGCTTCTTTCGAAGGGCATGCGATGGGGATTCATCCATTCTAACAACTTCGGTAGCGTGGACAATCTCAATTTCCCGCGCGGTTGGGCTATGCTTCCGGAGTTCATCCCGCAAAACCTCTTTAGGGCCGACCAGAACCACCTCGAGCCCTTCTTGGAGCGCGGCGAGCGCGGCGCCGATGCATACACCGGGAGAGTGATCCCCTCCCATCGCATCGAGGCCGATCTTCACACAATCCCCTTCATGACTAAGAGGCCGCCTCCGCCTTCTTCTTCAAAACTACGCGCCCCTTGTAGGTTCCGCACGAAGGACATACGCAGTGAGACTGCTTCGGCTCACGGCATTTGGGGCAGCGCGAGAGCGTCGGAGGAACCACTCGGAAATGCGAACGGCTTTTGTCTCTTCTTGCGCGGGAGTGTCTGTACTTTGGTTGTGCCATAAATAACCTTCTTTGCTACGTTGTTGGCTCGTTTCGTTGCTTGGCCTGAACAATCAAGTCGCGTAGGCTTAATGCCGCCCCTTCCTTGGAACACGCACACGAAGAGAGGTTGAGGTTGACCCCGCAATTTGGGCACAGGCCGCGACACCCTTCACGGCAGAGCGGGTTGATCGGCATCTCCAAAAAAACGGGTTCCATAAGATAAGGAAACAAGTCGATGGAATGCCCTTGGTAGGTCGCCACAACATCCCCCTCCTCCTTAGGATCGAGGGCCGAGAGTTCACCTTGAGGGATGAAGGTAAGGTCGATTTCACGTGCAATCGCAAAAGCAAACCTTTCCGCACATCGCGAACATACATCCGAAAGGCTTGCATGGTTGATCCCATGAATATGGACCCATTCTTGGTCGTTCTTTTCGAGGTCGAGGACGAACGAAAGCCCCTCTACCTTGAATAACGCCATCCCCTTGAGCGTTTTCATGGCCTCCATCAAAGGAGCCCCGCGCTCGCGCGAGTCGTAACGGACGGCGCTCTGGCCGGCTGGGATGCCCTGCACGTTTAAGGTAAACCCCTTGAGCGTTTCCATGGCAAAGACCTTTTCGCCCGAGAAAGAGCGCTTTCATTATAATTGCCATTATTTTATTGTCAAGCAAACCGCCATCACTTGCAGGTGCGGCTGTTTTCGCCTACACTTAAAAGCGAAACCCCGCTCGGCGCTTGGCACGAATGATGCTTGGCTTATAACTATACACGAAAATTGACCCGGAGGGAAGAAACACCGTGGCACAACACAAAAGTGCGATCAAACGCTACAAACAAAGTTTGCGGAACAGGGCGGCAAATAGGTCGTACAAGGCTACCATGAAGACGGCCGCCAAGAAGGCTGTCGGCTTAGCCGCGGCAGAAGGGAAAACGGAGCAGAGCCTTGAAGCCATGAAAACGGCGGTTTCCTTAATCGCCAAGGCTGCCCAAAGGGGTATCATGCATCGCAACGCCTCGAGGCGAAAAATCTCCAAGCTCATGCGTACGATGAATGGAACAAAGCAGGCCTCGGCCTCTTAAGGAGCCTGGGGCCGGCCTTTTTGAAGTAGCGTTCGGGCGAGGTTTAGCTCTACGACGAGAGCTTTAGGGAACCTGCTTGTTTTGAGCGCAACCTCGAGCTCACCCAGGTTCTTTAAGTGTTCATTGTCGAGCGTGTTTGACTTAAGCAGGTTTTGGCGTACCTGCCAAACAAGCGCCCCAAGGACAGAGAACGCCGAAGAGGCGTTTGAATAGAGCTTAGCGGTCTCCTTGAACAGGGCGGGGTTTTTTTGCTCAAGCATGCATAAAACTTCAAACGCATCAGCCTGAACAGACCCAGGGGGTGGGAGGGCGTTTTCTTGGCCGGTTAGGAGCATCTTTTCGAGCTCATAACAGGCCTGGAGCGTGTCGTATTTGTAATGCTCCCATAGAAAGCGCTTTGCCTCGGTGGAAACAGATCCGCCTAACTCATCCAAAAAACCCTTTAAGCGCGCACCCCAGAGTGATTTTTGCTGCCTGTCTCCATCTATGACGGTTGCAGCACCCAATACAAAAGAAAACAGCGGGTTGTCCGGTAGAGGCTCCTCGGCTAGGAATACGACGGTTGTACGTACCGGCAGGGCAAGCAGTGCCTTTTCCCAACCACGAACCCCTTTAGACTTGCCATCTATGGAAGGAAACTTATCAAAGGCGATCATCCGAGCGCTAGCAAACAGCAGAGGGGCCGAAAGGAGCCTTAGCAGCCCTTCGTAGCCATCCTCTTGGACCGGATCGATTCGTAAAAAACCAAGCCTACGGTCCTGATCGCCCGGAAGCTTCTCGGCAAGGAGTCGCTCCAGGAGCGTTCTTCGTGTTAGGTTGTCCCTGGCGACGATTAGGTAAAGGGCGTTTGCATCCATGCCGCTAAAGCTCAAAATGGATAGAGGATCCTATCGGAAATGTCCCTGGCCAAATCCACTGAAACCGCCTGCATGGCCTGTTTACGATTCTGTTCCGCCTCCAGGATGTTCGGAAGGAACAGGTATTGACCGAACCTGGTCAAGAAAGGATCCTTCCAGTACAACTCTTCAGAAGAGGCACGTCTAAGGCGAACCTCCGCGATCATCGTCAAGCGATACTCGGCTACGTTATCCTGCTTGCTGTAGGCAAACGCCCGCGTGCGAACTTCTTGAACCCTACCCTCGAGGACGGCATCGGCAGAGCCCTCATCGTATACAAGCCGTACACCGGAAACCCCTTGGAGCCGTTCGATAAGGGCGGCGTAAAGCCACTGTTCCACCCCGATCTCTTCCGAACCGTTTGCAAACTTCTTGACCAATACGCTCTTGTAAGGAAGATCTGCCTGCGCACGATACCCAACCCTGTACCCACAAGAAAGCGCAAAGAGGGCAAAAAAGACGACGGGCCATGCCCTACTGCGTAACAAGGTTAAGCAACCTGCCCGGAACGTACACAACCCGCACAACCTCCTTTCCTTCAAGAAGCCTTTTTATCTTTTCGCTCTGGAGGGCGACTCGATAAACCTCCTCTTGGCTTGCCTCTCCGTTGAAGACAAGCGTTTCTCTTACTTTGCCGTTCACTTGAACCACCAGCTCTTTAACGGGGCTCTCGATCCTTCCAGGCTCAACCCTTGGCCAGGAAGCCTGCATGGCAAACCCATTCTCCCCCATGAGGGCTCGCAGCTCATCGGCATGGTGGGGGGCAAAAGGCGCAAGCAGGAGGGCATAGCGCTTGAGTGCACCCTGGAAGGCAAGCCTTCCATCTGCGGAATCAAGCAGGTCGTTAAGCTCGGTAAAGCTGTTCAGGCATTCCATGAGAGCCGCGACGGCCGTGTTGAGGTGCTGCCTTTCGATATCCTGGCTAACCTTGTGCGTAGCGCGCAGAATGGCCATTTCCAGCGCCTTCAGAGATTCTCGATTGCCCTCCTGAACCAAAAAAGGCCGTTTGAGGCTTTGGGCAACCTCTTGAAACAATCGCCAGACGCGGGACAAGAAGCGTGCGCAGCCCTCTATCCCTTTTTCGTTCCACTCCAGGTCTTTTTCCGGAGGGGCTGCAAACACCATAAACAACCTAACCACGTCCGCCCCGTATTTCGCGACCATGTCGTCCGGGTCGACGACGTTCCCTTTGGATTTACTCATCTTCGAGCCGTCCTTGATTACCATGCCCTGCGTGAGCAGTCGGGCAAAGGGCTCGTCGAAGCGCAAGACTCCCGTCGCTTTAAGCAGCCTCGTAAAGAACCGCGCGTAAAGAAGATGCAGGACGGCGTGCTCGATCCCCCCAATGTACTGATCGACAGGATTCCAGTAATGGACCCTGACCGTATCGAGCGGGCCGGCTTCATAATCGGGGCATGCGTAACGCAGAAAATACCACGAGGATTCCACGAACGTGTCCATAGTGTCCGCCTCGCGCCTCGCGGACCCTCCACAGTTTGGACAAACGGTTTGAAGGAACCCCTCGAGCTTGGCAAGGCCAAACCCAGGAGCAATCTTGCTGGACAAATCAATCGGAAGAACGACAGGGAGTTGATCGTCTGGCACGGGAACAGCTCCGCAGGCCTCGCAGTAGACGACGGGGATGGGCACCCCCCAGTACCGCTGTCTGGAAATTCCCCAGTCTTTTAGCCTGTATTGCACAACCCCCTTGCCCACGCCAAGCGATTCAAGCTTGGAGATAATCGCCCGCCTCGCCTCTTCAGAGGCCATACCGGAAAACTCGCCCGAGTTGACCAGCACGCCGTCGTCCTCGAACGCGGTAGGCTCCAGGGGGTGAGAACCATCCGTAGGTCGAACAACCTCCGCAATCAAAAGGCCCATTTTCTTGGCGAATTCGAAGTCCCGGCCGTCATGGGCGGGGACGCCCATGACGGCCCCCGTTCCGTAGGCTGTCAGGACAAAGTTTGCGGCAAGCAGTGGGACTTTCTCGCCCGTCAGCGGATGCATGGCCTCAAGTTCCAAAAGGACGCCTTTTTTGCTTAGCTCGGCCTCAAAGCGGCTGGAGAGCTTTTCTTGCCTTAGCGCTTCGATTTCCCTCCACACCGCCTCTTGGATACGGCCCGTTTGGTACCAGGAGTCGAGCAGATCGTGCTCGAGCGCGAGCGCCACGAACGTCACGCCAAAAAGCGTGTCCGCGCGCGTGGTGAACACCTCGAGCGTGTCTTGAGTTTCGTTGACGGGAAACCGTACGAGCGCCCCCTGGGACTTTCCAATCCAGTTGCGTTGCATAGCGCGGACCTTTTCTGGCCAGCCGTCTAACGTTTCAAGCCCCTCCAAAAGTCCCTCGGCAAACGCGGTGATCCTAAGAAACCATCCTTCCATCTGCTTGAGGGTTGCTGATGAATCACACCGCCAACACCGTCCCTCCAGAACCTGCTCGTTGGCGAGCACGGTCTGGCATTTGGGGCAGAAGTTCACCATGGAGGGCTTTTTGTACGCGTAGCCTTGCTTAAGGAAACGGAGGAACATCCACTGCTCCCAGCGGTAGTACGCGGGGTCGCATGTCACCACCTCCCGGCTCCAGTCGTAGCTAAACCCGAAACGTTTGAGCTGTGCCTTCATGGTGGCGATGTTTTCGTACGTCCATTTCGCAGGATGCACGCCGTGCTCGATGGCCGCATTCTCGGCAGGAAGGCCGAAGGCGTCCCATCCCATCGGATGCAGGACGTTCTTCCCTTGCATGCGAAGATAGCGAGCCAGTACATCGCCGATCGTGTAGTTCCGGATATGGCCCATATGAATCCTTCCGGAAGGATAAGGAAGCATCTCGAGGACGTAATACTTTTGTCTGCCTGTTTCCTCAAATACGCGATGAAGGCCGGCCTCTTCCCAGCGTTCCTGCCAGAAAGCCTCCAGCGCATTCGGGGCGTACGTGGCTTGCTCGTTTGTGGCCATACTCAAAACCTATTCCGCAAAGAAGCGCTGCGTAATGGGCATGCGCCTGTCTTTACCGAACGCCTTGGGGGTAATCTTTACCCCGGGCGGGGCCTGCCTTCGCTTGTATTCGCTCGAGTCAACCATCTTAATCACGCGCCTTACGACCTCCTCGGAAAAGCCCAACCCTACAATTTCTTTCAAACTTGCATCCTCCTCAACGTAGGCATGGAGGATTGTGTCCAGCTCCCGGTAAGGGGGAAGCGAGTCCTCGTCTTTCTGGCCCTCTTTGAGCTCTGCCGAAGGAGGCCTAAAAATCACCTCTTCCGGAATGAGCGAAAACCCCGCCTTTTGATTTACAAGGTGTGCCAGCTCGTAAACGAGCGTTTTTGGGACATCCTTGATCAGCGCGAACCCCCCGGCCAGATCCCCGTAAAGCGTGCAGTAGCCAACGCTGAGCTCGGATTTGTTCCCTGTGGCCAACACGAGGTAACCCAGCTTGTTCGACACGGCCATCAAGAGATTGCCCCGAATGCGCGCCTGGATGTTCTCCTCTGCCGTCCCATGGGGAAGCTCGTGGAAGTGGGGCTCAAGGTCAGCAAGGTAGGAGGCAAACGTGTTGTCGATCGGAATAGACCAAACTTCGACCCCAAGGTTCTCGGAAAGCTGCTTGATGCACCGAAAGGACAATTCCGAAGTAAAACGCGAAGGCATGGATACGCCGAGCACGTTTTCTTTCCCGAGCGTCAAGACGGCCAACGAGGCGACAAGCGCGCTGTCAATCCCGCCACTCAAGCCCACTACTACCCTGGAAAAGCCGTTTTTGGTCACGTAGTCTTTGAGCCCTAGCTTCAGGGCCTCTAGCACTTCTTCTTGATCGGAAAGCGGACAGGAGACCCCTAGAGTAGGGAGTGGCGGCTTAGGTTCAGGGGTTAGGGCGTTAGGGAGCTCAACCACGCCCATGCCTCCATTGCACGAGCCATCTATGCCTTGGATTTCCTTGCGTAGCCTTGGGTTCCGCAGCTGTCGCCTGAAGGGCTCAGGAACCTTTAAGTCAAACACAACGGAGTCTTCCTCGAAGGCCTTGGCCTTTGCAGGGATCGAGCCGTCCGAGTCGAAGACGGCGGAGTTGCCGTCAAAGACGAGTTCGTCCTGACCGCCCACCAAGTTACAAACCAACACAGGGCAGCCGTAATCCAGCGCCCTGGTCTGAAACATGCGCTCCCTTTGGAGCGTTTTGCCCCGCTGGTAGGGCGAGGCCGAGATGTTCACCAAAACATCCGCACGGCCTTGGAAGGCTTCATCCTTGCACACCCCCGAAGGCAGCCAAAGGTCTTCGCAAATGCTGAGCCCTATGCGGACGCCCATGTCGAGCAAGACCACGGCCGTGCCTGGCCGGAAGTACCTGTCCTCGTCGAAGACGCCGTAGGTAGGAAGGTTCTGCTTTCGGTAGCGGGCAATCATTTGCCCGGCATGAAGGACTGCCATGGTGTTGTAGATATCGAAATCCGAATCCACGCTCCCCAAGAGGACAACCTCTCGATGGACGGTTTGAGCAATGGCTTCCATCGCCTCTTTTGCTGCCCGAATGAAGTGGGGTTTTAACAGCAAGTCCTCCGGCGGGTAGCCCGTAATCGCCATCTCCGGGAATACGATGAGGTCCGCCTGAAGCTTTCTTGACCAGGCAATCTTTTCAAGAATTTTGAGCTTATTGCCCGAAATATCCCCAACCGTAACGTTGACCTGTATAAGGGCGACCCGAAGCGTAGGCATACTCATTCGCCCTTCTCGTGTGGCGCATGGCGGATGTCCTTGCCCTGAACCATGAACACGATCATCTCGGCGATGTTCGTCGTATGGTCTCCTACCCTTTCTAAACTCTTGGCGATGGAAGAAAGGGCGAGAGCCTTGCGGATGTTCTTCGGGTCTTCCATCATGTAGGTCAAAAGCTCCCGAAACACTTGAATGTTGAGGTCGTCTACGAACTGGTCGTCCGCAATCACGCTTTGGGCAAGCACAGCATCCCCTTCAAAGAAGGCGTCCAAGCTCCTGCGGATCATCTTGCGTACCTGCTCGGCCATTCTGGGCAGATCCACGTAGGGTTTCAAAGGGGGCTCATTGACGATTTCCAAGACCCTTTCGCCGATGTTGACGAGAAGATCCCCGATTCGCTCCAAATCTGTCGTAATCTTTATGGCCGTGAACACAAACCTGAGGTCTTTGGCCGCCGGCTGTTTTAAGACGATCATATTCCTAGAAATCCTATCGATCTCAAGCTCGAGCTGGTCGATCTTGTCGTCGGATTCGATAACCATCTGGGCCTTCCGTTCGTCCTTTTCGACGAGCGCGCCGAGCGCCATTTCAAGGCGCTCTTCGATCATCGCCCCCATCTTGAGGATCAGCCTTCGTACCTCTAGGATGTCTTCGTCGATTCTTCGCATTTTTTTGCCTAAAACCTAGCCGAATTTTCCGGTAATGTAGTCTTCCGTTTCCTTCTTGGCCGGTGTGACAAAGATCGCCTCGGTCTTATCGTACTCGATCAAGCGGCCTATGTAGAAGAATGCAGTGGAGTCGCTGCACCTTGCCGCCTGCTGCATGTTGTGCGTAACGATGACGATCGTGTACGAGCTCTTCAAGTCTTGAATTAACTCTTCGAGCTTTGCCGTTGCAATCGGGTCGAGCGCAGAGGCCGGCTCATCCAAAAGAAGAATCTTCGGGCCTACTGCCAAGGCCCTGGCGATGCAAAGCCGCTGCTGCTGCCCCCCCGAAAGGCCGAGTGCGGGTTCTCGAAGCCTGTCTTTAACCTCGTCAAACAGCCCGGCCCTTCGCAGGCTATCCTCGACGATAGCATCCAAATCTCTTGCGCCGCGAACCCCGTGCAGCTTGGGGCCAAACGCCACGTTGTCGTAGATGGACTTAGGGAAGGGGTTGGCCTTCTGGAACACCATCCCGACGTTTTTGCGAAGCTGGGCCACATCCACACCGTTGTTATAGATATCGGCTCCTTCGATCATCACCCGGCCTTCCGCCCTGGCCCCTGGGACAAGCTCGTGCATACGGTTCAATACCTTCAGGAACGTCGATTTTCCGCAGCCTGACGGGCCAATCAGCGCGGTGATCTGATTGCGGTAAATCTCCATGCTAACACCAAACAGCGCCTGTTTCTTGCCGTAAAAAAAGTTAAGCCCCTCAACCCGAATCGAAACTCTGCCGTTCATCATAATAAGGACAACCCCTCCATTAGTCAGGCTGACGGAACGAATAAAGACCCGAGCGTGACTTGAGGAAGCACGGCAAAGCTCCGTATGGACTCAAGAACGCCCAAAAAATATCCCTTGCACTCGATGTCTCCCGGATGAAACTCTACCCGTAGAATGGGCGAGCGCTGTACTCGAACGCCAAGGCGGACATACGGAAGGGCAAACATCCTCCGAAGGGGGGTTCGGACAGACCCAGAGATGACCTTCGAGCGAATACCAAGCCTTTGACGGAAATCTACAAGCCATCCAAAGGTTGCAAGCGAGCGAAACCCGGCCATTTGTACCGCAGCCCACTGTTTCCTGGAAAGTATCCAGGCGGGAGCAACGAACCCCCCCGGGGAAAGTCCGGCCTGCGAGAGCATTCCAAGGCCTTCTTGAAGGCGTTCAAGGAGGTGCGGTTCGGCCATACCCAAACACTCCCCCTCTCCGTTGGTCGCCACTCTTTGCAGAACCCGTCTATAGGCCCATTTTAAGTCTTTTGTCAAATAAGGATCCCAGCGGTGAAGAATGCCGTGCATCGCCACTTCGTCTCCCTTGGCCATCCTCTCTTTGACATACTTCACGAGCCTGGCTTCCTGCGAAAACTTCAGCCTGCCATGATACCACGGAACGGCAAGGAGCGTTACCCGCTCCACCCCAACCTTCTCCAGCGCACGCCGGATGGCCACAACTTGGCAAAAGCTTCCCGGGTAGACGTCATGAATGGCGACGTAAAGAGACTTACCGGCCAAGGAGACTTCTTTGATCCCGCAGGGCAACATACAAAGCCTTCAGCGATTCGAATGTACGGTTCCAACTGAAGCGATCAAGGACAAGCTTCCTCGCGAGCGAACCCAAGCGTTCGCGATCCATACCGAGAACTTTCGCAACGGCATCGGCAAACGCGCCCGGAGAGGGGTCTGCAACGGGAAAGCTTGCTTGTCCCATGTCGGCACACAGAAAGCCAAGGTTTTTTTGGAATACCACGGGCGTCCCGGAAGACAGCGCCTCGAGCGCGGCCAAGCCGAACGTCTCATAGCGGCTTGGCATCACGAGCACGTCCACGCTCGCGTACAACACGGCGAGCGTTTGTTTTGGCAGATAGCCCAAGTACCGAACCACTTGGGGGTGTTCCCGCTGAAGTTCCAGGGCTTGGGGGCTCATGGGCCCGTCCCCCGCGATCAGGCAATTTGTAGCCATTCTTTCCCAAAGCATGCGCTGAACCTCGAGGAAGAGCGGAAAACACTTGTCTTTGCTAAGCCTGCCCACGTAAAGCACCGAGGGGAGCGAGGGGTCTAGCCCTAAGGCTTGGAGCAGTTGAGGGTTACGTTTTTCTGGGGCAAACAATGCGGTATCCACGCCGAGGCTCACGAGCGTTGCGTTTTCGATTCCTAATTGTCTCAGCTTGTCTAAGAGGGGTTGCGTAGCAGCAAGCGTGGCATCGAAGCGGTTATAGAGGGCCTTTGTATATTTAAGCGCGATCGTATAGGGAAGGCTTGCAAGCCGCCATGGATGCCCATTCCGGGCAGATACCCGAAAATATGTGTCCGAGAAATCGCTGTGGTAAAACCCGACGCATGGAACCTTCCGAGTCCTGGCGTAGTACAACGCGCTCCATGGTAAAAGGTCCGGAGAGCCTACTTCAAGCACATCAGGCGCTTCTTTTCTCAAGATTCGAAGGCAGACGAGCGGGTTTAGAATGAGCCGGTACTGCATGTTCCAAGGAACGGGCATCCCGTGCACCCTGTAGATCTTCCTCCCTGGCACCTCGAGGACCTCGTTCCGTTTGTAAGGCACGATAAGCAGCTGCTTCCACGCGCCCGTCCTCACGCCGTATTCCCCTTTGGCCTCGAGGTAGGTCTTGATCCCACCGCTCCTTTCCGAGTAGAACTGCGTAAGGTCGCAAACGTACATTTCCTGCGCTCCGGAGCGATACGAGTGTTTTTTCCATTGTACGCGCGTTCCTCACGATTCGGCAAAGGGCTTTCAAGAAAGGCGCTTGAGGGCAAACGTCTCCCTTGCGTGCATTTGCCAAAATGCCTCAAACGCCTTGTCGAACGAACGATTTTCCATGTACCGCCTGGCCTCGATCGCCATCTCCTGTCTTCTTGCGGGGCTCTCAAGTAGCTCTTCTATCGCCTTGACGAGCGCGAAACTGCTCCCAGCCTTGAACACAAGGCCCGTCCTGCCTGCTTCAAGGTTCTCGGAGGGCCCGCCCTCATCGGCCACAACGACGGGGATACCGGAGGCTTGGGCTTCGAGGACGACGTTCCCAAACGTATCCGTCGAGGAGGGAAAGACAAAAATATCGGCAGAAGCGTAAACGCTCGAAAGCTCTTCCCCTTCGAGCGGCCCTGTAAATGTAATGCCAGAACCCTCGCATTTTGCCTTCAGTGCCCCTAAATAAGGGCCATCCCCCACGACGATCAACCCGGTGTTCTTATGGCGCTCTTTGACAAAAAGGTAGGCATCGATCAGCAGGTCCAAACCCTTCTCTTTCGAGACTCTTCCCACGTACAGGAGCTTTGTCTCTCCGTTGTTCGAAAAATTTTTCCAGATATCTTGGTTGCGAAAGCGCGGATGGAAGCGCTGAATGTCGATCCCCCTCGGAAAAACCTTGATCTTATCCGGCGTAAAACCGTTTTGCACCAGTTGGTTCATCGTCGCCTTGGAGGGGACGAATACGATATCCATCTGTTCGTAGTACCAGCGGATATATCGCCAGCTCATCTCCTCCATCGAAAAATCTCCCGTTAGAATCCGGACATACTGAGGGATGTCTGTGTGATAGATGCCGTTGATCGGGATGTCCAAGAGCCTTGCAACCAACAACCCGGCGAGCCCCATGGGGCCGGGCGTCGAGGAGATCACGGAGTCAAACCCCTCACGCTCGCAAAACTCCACGATGTCCAAAAGTGGCGGAACGTAGAGCTTAATGCTCTCGTATTCCGGGATCGGGAATGTCAAGAGCGGAAGAAACTTGACGAACACGTCCTCTAGGTAGGCCTCAATTTTGGCGTTCTGCGGGCATGCCACGACCTTTAAGTCTTTGGCGCTTCTCTTGGCGGATCGTGCCATCTCGAGGATGGTCCTGGCTACGCCGTTGACGTCGAATATGGTGTCCGAAAACCAGACCCTCCTGTCCAAGGGTTCCCCGCGTAGGTCCTCTAGAAGTCCGAGCCCATCTAGGACCTCACGGATACGCTTTTTGTCTTTGTTTTGATGGTGGTAGGAAAAAAAGTATGGCATAAGCAACATTTGGACCATGGCAAGGGCAGAGAGGTGATTAAAGTTGTCTAAAATCTTGAAGGTTTTTAAGTTTTTTAAGAACTTCGAGACGAAGTTCGAAGTCATGTGCTGTGAAATGCCGGAGGCGAGCTTTAGGTAGTTCTCGTTGATCGCCTCCCACTTTGCCTCGTCCGTAGCCCAAAGGCCCGAAAGCTCTTCGCTATGCGTCAAAAAAGAGGCCCTTCGCCCAAGAATACGAAGGAGGGCCTGATCGCCCTTTGGGATGTCCTCTCTGGGCTCGTAGCGTTCGATGAGCCGCTTGACCTTTTTTGCGATCGCCGACTGGAGTGTGCCCTTGGCGCCGGACTGGGGGTTTTCTCCGTTGCTCCCCGACTCTTGAGAAATCTTGTCAAGCAACGAAAATAGCAAATCTTCTGGCTTTTTGACCTCCTTGAGCACGTCCTTTGCTAAAAACTGGTAAGCAATTGCGTATAAACTATGGGCAAGCCCCAAAGGCGAGCCGTACCGCCCTGCACCCCTGCTCTGGCCAGATCGAAGGAACGAAAGAAACTCTTCAGGCGTGGCAGCTTTGGGCACAACCGTGTAGGCATGGCCGACAAACAGGCCTCCGTGATCGTCCGAACCCCCTGCCATACCTCGCCTTGTCTCAAGGATAGGCTCGAGGTCCATCGGGTTTCGGTCGGCAAGCTCGAGCAGGAAGTCTCTTGTAAGGCACCCTAAAAGCCTTTCGAAGGCCATGCTCGTGATCGCTTTTCTCGAACCGTTCACCGTCTCGAACGCAGGAAACAAGAGCAGCAACCTCTCGATATGGTAGCGTTTCAGGCGGTCGTTAATGGCGTAGAAGGGGTGCGTCACGTAATGGACGACGTTCTTTTCGCGCAGATAAGCGACGAGCTCATAGATATTGTCCCGCACGCTCGCGATATCCTCGTGAATCTTTTCGTCGATTCCTAGCACCTGGACGTGGATCTTGCAATCGTCCTCGGGAAAATATGTCGTGACTTCTTCGCCGATAACCACGTCCGGATGGTGGGCGATTTCGAGCGCTCCATCGATCACGTTATGGTCGGTGATCGTCACGAAGTCCATTCCTAACGCCTTCTCCGTGGTGTACACCCAAGAAGGCTCGAGGTAGCTCTCCTGACAGCCTAGCCGCCTCAAGAGCCACTGCGTGGGCTTTGTGGAGTACTTTGAATGAACGTGAAGATCGGCCATGGATACCAACGCCCGGTCTATATTCGAAGAAAGCTCTTTTCTTCGTTCGGTGTCCATATCTTAATCCCTCGTTAGGGTTCTACTTTGTTTGGCTTTGAAACAACTCCTTCAACCCTTCGGCCCAGGCCAGCATAGCCCGAAAAACATCCAAAGAAGCCGATTCGAAATACAGCCTGATTTTGTTCTCGGTGCCAGATGGGCGGATCAAAATCCAAGAGTCATCTTCAAAGTACCTCTTGTAGCCGTCCAGCGAGGAATCGTGCAGCATCGAGGCCCCTTGGAAGGCGCTTGGGAGGCTTTCGATCGCCAAGCGGAAGGCTTTCTCGGATCGGGCTTCCGCAATGGGGATGTCCAACCTCTGGAAGGTAAGCTCTCCGTACCGAGACCTAAGCCTTAAGAGCTGCTCGTGGAAAGGCCCTTCTTTGACCCGCATTTCAAGCGCAAACATGTCGGTCAAAAGCCCGTCTTTATCCGGGATGTTCGGGGAGTACGCAAAACCTCCACTCTCTTCGACGCCTAGAAGTCCCGAAGATTGCACCATCCGCGATGCAATGTTTTTGAATCCTACGGGGCTCTCGATCACCTCGACGCCAAAGGCCCTTGCAATACGGTCGACCATGCTTGAGGTGGAAACGCTCTTGACGACGGCTCCCCTTTCCCCGCGCACACGAAGCAGGTAATCGACAATCAGCGCAATCAAATCGGTGTTATCGACATAAACCCCCTGATCGTCCATCACCCCAAAGCGGTCCCCGTCGCCGTCCGTTGCCAGGCCAAGGAGCGCCCCTCTTTGGCGAACCTCGTAAGCCAGGTCACGAAGCGCCCTAGGGGAGGGGGCGGTTTCGTCAAGGCCTCCAAAGTATGGGTCTGGCTGAGCATGCAGCGGAAACGCGACAGCTCCCACTTTGTTCAGCAGGCTTCCAAAGCACCGGGCACTGGCGCCGTGAAGAGAGTCGTATACGACAAAGGGATTGGCCTTGTAAATTGCCTGTACATCGAGCAGCGAACACAGATGCTCTACATAATCCTCCTTTGCGGACACGCTCCGGAGCATCCCTTCGGTTTCGATCGGCTTGGGTACAACGGTGCTTTTATCGCACAAGGCCTCGATTTCGCCCGTTAAAGAGCCGTCCGCAAGCCCCGTACGCGTTGTAAGCTTGACGCCATGATAGTAAAACGGGTTATGGCTTGCTGTAACGTTGATCCCCAAGTCGTATTTGCCTTGAATGGTCGCAAAAGACAGCGCCGGGGTTGTTATCGGATAAGCCTCAAAATCTACGGAAACCCCAGAACGCACGAGCGTACAGGCGATCAATTCTGCAAACAACCTGGAAAAAAAGCGCGTATCGTACCCTAGACGAACAACGCGTTGGGCTTCTGGATAGCCCAGACTCAGGTAGACGGCAATTGCGTTTGCAAGGGTTACAACTTTGGAGAGCGTAACTTCTCGGGCAAGGATCCCCCGCCAACCGGAGGTACCAAATCGGATGGGAAAATCGCTTTTATCGAACGTCAGGTTCTCAAAAAGCCCTAAAAATTGGAGGATATCCATGATGCAAGCTGCTCCGGTGCAAACTTTCCTTTTGCTTGAAGCGCCCTCACCCGACCATTGAAGTTTTTGAACAAAGCCAGGTCGAATGCCTTCGGACAAGAACGGTCTACCGTCCCAACGACGGGAACCTTCAAGGTTTTTCCAGCGAACGAAGACAGCTCTTCTTGCCCCAGCTGCTCGATCCTGAGATCCTCCTTTGCATTACGAGACCACTCCAAGAACACAATCCCTTTCAGCTCTCCCCAGGGCTTTGCAATGCCATGACTGTACACTTCTTGTACGGGAACGTCACGCTTCATCTCTAGATTCCAGAGGCTATCTTGCCCTAGGGATGCGAGCTCTTCTAGCTCCTTGTGGCTCAAGAGCGTCCGGAGGTGGGGGTCGGAGAAGATCGTCCCGGGATTTACCCTAGGAAGCTTTGGAAACCCGACGGCTTGAATGGATGACCCTGCATATCCTACGAGCACCCTATCGTTGGCCACGTAACGGAACCCTTCGCCAAGGAGTCTAAGGAGCGTCGTTGTCTTGCCTCTCCCGGAGCTCGAGGCGATGAGAACAACGCCACCCTCCCTTGTAGCCGCGGCGCCGGCGTGGAACAGCAAGAATCCAGCCTCAAGCCAGGCAAGGCTCAACACGTCGTTCACGACGTTGACCGCGGAATTCCAATCCGAAACGCCAGGCTCTTCAAACCATACCACTCGCCGTTCACCGTTTACGATGTAGCGCAAGCCGGAGCGAACTTTCTTGATCACCAGGAAGGACCCTATTTTCAGCAAAGCATCTTTCGCCGAAATAGGCCCAAAGGAGAGCCCGTCGAGCCATTCTGGGAACCTTCCCACAAGCACCGACTTGAACTGGAGGCTTGGTCCAAAAGGCATCCTCCCCTCTTCGACAAGGTAGGGGCCGTAGCGGTCCAGCAAAGGGGTCAGAGGCTTTTGGTTGGGTGCACTGACAATCAATTCCTGCCCCATGAGGACAAGCGGAAAACGATGGATAGCCCTACGTTCCTCTTGCGCCAGGAAGGCCGCCAGGGAAGATTCAAGCGAGCCGTCGAAGGACATAGCCGGCAAACAATCGGGCGGCATCCAACCCGTATGCTTCATGCAGTCCACGAAACCCGCCAAAGGCGCTGACTTCGTAGACCAAAAAACCATCCGGCCCTTCGACAAGGTCCACTCCGGCATAACTAAGGCCAAACACGCGCTCAGCCTGTTTTGCTACCTCAAAGGCCGGCCCAGGGAGGTCGTAAGGCTCATAATGCCCGCCTTCTATAGTGGTCGTTTTCCAACTCCCCTCCTTCGCCACACGAGCATAGGCTTTAAGGAACTCTCCGCCAAGAAACATCACCCCTATGTCCCGCGTCCCTTTGGCAGGGATGAACTCTTGCACATAAAAGAATGGGCCATGGGTTTGCTTCCAAGCCTCTAGCGCACCTTTCTCGGCTTCCGGCTTGCCCAAACCAACCCGGAGCATTCCACGAGCCTTTGAGGTGAAAAGGGGCTTGATGACGGCCTCTTGCACCTCCCTAAGGAAATTCAACACATCCTCGGACCGCTCCGTGATCAGGGTCTTTGGCATGGGAACGCCCGCAAGAGCAAGGCGGAGCGTCATGCTCATACGATCAATCGCCGCCGCGATCGCTTCGGGGGGAGAGAATACGGGCGTTCCCAGGGATTGAATCGCTTTGAGCTGCGCTACGCGCTCTGTCAGCGTAATATCGGAGGAATCGCCCAGCTTCTTCACTACCACCGCATCGATGGACAGCGCATCCTCGGACCCGAGGCGGACTTTAAGCGAAGGCAACGATGCCGCGATCGCATCGTAAGGGACCAAAAAAGCCTCGGCCCCCTCCTCGAGAAAGGCTTCTTTAAGCTTTTCGGAAGACCAACCGCCGGGGATACCGACAACCGCTATTCGCTTTGAGGCCATGCGATAAACCGTTCCAAGTGTAGAATGCCTAACAGATAAAGTTTTTTTGCCAACTCCAGTTGGTTGACAACCCTGCTCGAAGTAATGAACACGCGGCCCAATGCAACCATAAGCCTTCGTTTGGCATGGCGATCGCTGTAAGCGCGGCCAAACGCTTCGGCAAACCTTTCGAGTGATTCATTCACAAAGACTAAGTCTTCTTTAAGGTAGGTAGAAAGGAGTGGGTTTCGAATGTTCGAAACGATGATCGTTGCGATATCCTGAATATAATCCCCATAGCCGGAGCGGTGCACATCGATGAACTTTACGCCGTCTGTTCTGCTATCGTAAAACACATTATTGGAGTTAAAATCTCCGTGAATCCAAACTTCAAACGGCGGGAGAACCTCTTCTTCTAGCAGGGCGGCTCCTTGAAGGAGTTCGGTTAAGGAAGGGGCTGACTTACCGCAAAAGGAAACGGGAAACTTCCTGATCTCTTCAAGCTCTGGATAAAAGGCATGCACCTCTTTTAGTCGCTTGATCAATTGAGGAACATAGCGGGTCGAAGGCTCTGCTTTTCGGATTGTCGATTGCCATAGCATCCGAAGAACTTCGATAATCCTCTCGAGCGATCGACGTTTCAGCTCAAAGTCCCCGAAAAAGAGGATTTCTTCGAAAGTCTTGCCCTGGAGGTATTCCGTGACAAGGATCTCTCGGTCCCCAAAGTACTGCTCGACCGTTAATTTAGGAACGACTCCAGGATAAACCCTCTGCCAATCCTCGATCTTCTGCGCCTCTTCCGAGATCTTACTCCGTTCACCTTCTTTAAGCACAAGACGCCGATGGCCATCTTGCTCCACAAGGAAAACGCGCGCGCCGCTTTTCCCCCCCCAAAGCGCCTGCATCCCGGCTACCGAGTGATTTTCTAGGGTTTCCCGGATATGCAGCAGCTGATGGACTTTTATCTTTTCTCCTAGAATCGTGTAAACCCCAAGCTCTCCCAAATTGGCAAGAACATCCCCCATGTTCTCGGCATATTTGAGGGCGAAGAGATAGGCGATTGGAAAATTCTCCTCGCTTAAGCCTACGCGACTCGCCTCATCGAAAAGGGCGGCTACTCCTCGCTGGTAAATTTCATCCAGCCTCACCTCGAAAGCGCAGACATCCTGCGCAAGCTCGATATCTTTCTGAAAGAGCGCGTCGAGAGCCATCTTGAGCCCAGCATCAATGATATCTGCAAGCTCATCAATGGGCACCCACGGAGGTATCGGGGAGTTGTCCTTGATATGAAGGGTCTGCTTTGCGATGTTCACCCCGTAATCGGCCAGCTTCTCTAAGTTGGTCGAAACCCTTACGTACCCCCTAAGAGAGAGAACCTCCGGCTTAGGGAGCTTTCCTTGCTCAATGAGGTCAAAACACCGGTCTACAATAAGAACATTCAGGGCGTCGATTCGGTCGTCCTTATCGATCACGCCCTGGGCAAGCGCTTTATCTCCCCCCTTAAAGGCCTCGAAGGCCTCCGCAACGAGAGCTCCAACCATTCGGGCCATCTTGCCCAGCTCATGCTGGATGTTTTCTGCATCCAGCCTTGCGTTTGCAATATCCATGCCTCAAGGCTGGACCTCATTCTCAACAGGCTCACGCTCGATCGTAATCAGAAGTGGCTCAGCGGTCATCTCCGCCTTTTTCTCCCAGGAAAGCTTGAGCACGAGCTTTGCTTTCCCTTCTTTCTTTTTTGCCTCCACATCCAGCTCAATCGCCCCTTCGGGGGTCAAGTACATCTCTTCTCCGCCGCTTGTCAGGCGTACAGTCCCATTCCTTAGGGCGCTTGCGAGGCTCTCTAAATATTCGGCAACGATATGCGGTTCGGCGAACGTGCTAAACTCAAACTCTTCTTTCTGCCCTCTTTTTGCCATCTACGCCGCTCCTTTTATGACATTCTAAAGCCATTTTAGCGTTTTTTTCGGCAAGCCTCAATGCCCAAGAACCCTAAAGCCTTTTTCTGAGCGGTTTAAAGCCCTGTAGACTTTTCCTTCCTTTTGGAGCTTTCCCTCTCCGATCAGCCGGAGCACGACAGGAACCAGCTTTCTCCAGTTCTCTCCAAGGCCCTCACCCAACTCGATCAGCGAGGCACCGTGAGGTTTTACGTGCAACAAATAATCTAGCACCCTTTCGTCCTGCAAATTGCTTCCAGGGGCCGACACAGGCTGAAAAGCGCCCTCGACGATGGTGTCGAACTCTTGGGGTCGAACATCTCGCACGCTCAACATAGGGACATCTTTCCAACTCAAAACAACTTTTACTTTTTCTTTATATTTGCTGGAGTTTATAGGCTTACGACTCGCCTTGATCCGCAACAGCGGGAGTGACGATCGAGCAAAACTGAGGTGTTGCATCCCAGCTCGGATCGTAAAATGCCCCTCGCGCACGCCGTCGGCAAGGAAGCTAAGCAGGTTGGCCACCCTTTCCTTGTCCAATTTCAGCAGTTCCTTCATCACCAATGTCCAAGGCCCTCCCTTTCAACCCCTCGATCTTGAGGGCAATACGGAAGCGATCCCCATCCTCTTTGAGCTCAAACTCGAGCGCAACTGGACCGACAAGGAGTATGGGTTTCGAAGGCTCAAGCCCGCCTTCTACGACAAGCTTCCCCTTTGCAAACCCATACCCTAGGGTTCGAAGAAATTCCGCCGCTTCATCTCGGTTTAGCGTACGCTTAAAACGCATTCTCTTCTTTTGTCACACACATAACGGGCTAACAGGCCAAACGGCCGGGAACCTCCAAGGGAACTTCATCGATTCCCCTTGCACGCTTCACGGCCCTCTTGATCTTATGGCTCATGTACACCCTGAGTGCAGGGAATTTGCCGCAGTAATAGTTGGTCTTCCGGTCGTGGATGGCGCTAAACAGGTGCTCAAGGCCAAACCGCTCGTCCGGAACGAGGGTCGCTCTAACGGCCAATTGAAGCCAATGGTGGGCATCAGACCCGCCTGTCACGGCAAGTTCGAGCTCAGAGGCGCGCTGAAGCAGCTTGAGCTCCAGCCCGTAATCCTTTCCGTTCACCTCCACGGCATCAAGACGCTTGAGAAGCCTTTCGGGAAACTTTTCTAGGTTTTTTTCTCCTCTAAACATGTGCGCACCGATAAGCAATACCTCAAGCCCATCGCGGGCACCAAGCAATTCCTCGAATGGCGGCTTGTAGCCCGACACCGGGGGCATAGAAAGCCTCGCTGCAAGGGTACGGACATGTTCAACCGGGCCTATGGCCAAGATGTCCCCCCCCTCGGCAATGCTAATCTCCGCGCCAGGAAGAAATGCAAAATTCTTTCCGACTCGGTACACCCCGTCTTTGTATGGAAAACGAGACGAAAAGTAGCGGTATACGCCAAAATAATCCGGCGCGTGCAAGTGCTCTGTAACCGCTATGCCTTGCAGGCCGACTACAGAAGCGGTCCTGATGTAACGATCGACGCGCTTCGGTTCGAACGTGAACGTTTTGGATAGCATCATATGGGTGTGCAGGTCTATGACCATTTATTGCCTCCTGACGGCTAGTGTTTTACCAATCATGAGATCAGCGTACCACAGCCCAGGTTGCAGCTTTGTGACGGAAACGTTACGGTTTTATTACAAGGCATCGGCTTTCCACGAGGCGACAAAGCAGCTCGCAGTGTTTTTTTTGGCGACCTTTTTGAGTTTGGCCGCCTCCTCTCCCACCTCAAGATGCCCATCAAATGCTCCAGGCTCAAGCAGAACGCCAGCCATAGAGATGGCGATGAGGGGAAATTCCCGAACGTGCCCTTCTCTATCCTGGGACACAATGTATCCCCGGCTCCGGTCCTCTTCGGTGTAGAAGTTCGCGATGGAGGCGTCGAAACGTTCGACAATTTCCATACAGGCTTTTTCCGAGTTTTCTACGGGGAGGATGAAGATAAAGTCATCCCCCCCAACATGCCCCAAAAACCCATCCTCGGCTTGATCGATCGCGCTCTTGAGCGTAAAGGCCGTATATTTGATCACATCGTCCCCATGGGTGAACCCATAACGGTCGTTGTAGGCTTTGAAGTTGTCGAGGTCCGCATAGACAACCACGTGCCTAAGGCGCCCTTGAATCCTTCGGTTGATCTCGTCGTAAATCGGGATGTTTCCGGGTAGCCCCGTCAACGGGTTTGCATACGTTGCGAACAATATCTGGAGCTCGGAGGTCTTTCGGAATAGCTCGTGGACAGTCCCTAGCCCTGAATACTTCCCGGACTTCGTCACAAGAAATGGATCATACACACGAAAAGGCGGGCGTTCCAGGCAGGCCCTGGAAACACGCTCTAGAGAATCCGTTGCTTCGACGATCACGGGGTTGGAGTCCATTAATCGCTCGATCGGCTTTTCGCAGTATAAGGCATACCCAAACTCACTGGATAGTTTAAGGAACAAGGGTTCGCGGACAACGAGGCCGACGGGACTTCCCATTGGGTTGACAACAGGCAACGCCACCAGGTCTTCTTTCTCCTTGAACCTCTGAACCACTACCCTTACCTTTGTGGTTGGGAAAATGGGTTCGACAAAATGTTTCAGTTCCTCGATGCCGCTTCCCGAGGCGGGCCTTTCGCCGATTTCTACCTTGGAAAACAATTTGTGGATCTCCGTAAGTGACTCCGAAAAACCAGCCACCGATTCGTTCGGCCTTCCCAAGAAATAGCCTTGCCCTAGGTCGACTCCAAGCTTATAGACCTCTTTGAGCTCATCAAAGGTCTCGATTCCCTCGGCAACAACGAGGACTCCTAAGGAGTGGGCCAAATCCACGAGAGAACGCACAAGGCGGAGCTTGATGTATGACTTGCCGAGATCTTGGATAACTCCCCTGTCTATCTTGATGATATCCGGCGTTTGATGGACAAGGATAGGGATGAGGCTGATGCCGGCACCCACGTCGTCGATTGCCACGACAAACCCCTGACGCTTGTAATGGGCAATGGCCTCGAGCACGCCTTGGAGGGTAGGGAGCCTGATATTTTCCGTAACCTCGACAACGAGCTGATCGTAGGAAAGCCCATACCTCTGGGCAAGCGCTTTGGTAAGCCCAATTTCCCGGGAAGGCGCTAAGACCACTTCAGGGTCGATGTTTACGGCAAGCCTTTTTTGAATCTTTTGCCTCGAGGCGTTAAAGAAGGCGCGTTCCCGCATGGCTCCCTCGAGCAACGTCAGCTGGCTCGTCTCTTTGGCGGCTCCGATAAGCTGAACGATGTTTAAAAACGGCACGGAGGTTGTAGGGAAGGAGAGGCATTCATAGCCAAACAATTCGGCCGTCTTGAGCGAATAGATCGGCTGGAAACGCGTAGAAATGAGCCCCCTTTGAATAATCTCCTGAATGCCGGCCTCTATCTTGTAAGAGGTGTCGTAGCCCTTGTCGTCCCCCTTCCCTCCGTCGTTTAGCGTAGTGTTGAGGTCTTGGAAGATACGAAGAACCTGATAATCCAAGGAAAGCTCGCAATTCAACGCCGCTTCCAGCACGCCAACACGAATGTCCCCCCGCAAAGAGGCGCCATCTTCTATCCCAAAGGCCTGAAGAAAGGCGGGATTTTGGAAGAACTCCCTAATTTTTGGTACCACGACCATTTTCTCGCTACGCTCGATTGGAGCGTCGGGGATTAGAAGAAGCTCCCATGGGCCGATCACGCAGCCGGTCCCATCGATGCCCGCATATTCGGCCAGCGATTCTGCAAGGGTTCGCGTCTGGTAAAGATCGACCTTAGAGGATGCGCTTGCCTGGCCATTGCCAATAATTTCCCGGAAGTTTACAGAAAACACACAAAACCTCTGCCTTTCAGAAAGCAGGCGCTTCATGAACACGATCAGGGATTCGAGGTCGGGCAAGAGACCGAGACGTCTCGATTTTTCTCGCATAAACACCGCTAACGCCCTTTTTGGTTTTTTTTTACTGTAACACAACGGATATACGCACAAGCCCTAAGGCGCGCGGTATTCCTTCAGAAAGCCCGCCCGTATAGGCGCTTTCTCGGTAACTCTCTTCTTTTAGGAATGAAAGGATTTAAAAAAATGCGACCCCTAGGAGCGTTACACGTCCCTTTTAGGGTCGAAGATTCGGGGGGTTGTCAAATCAAGCCGCAACTCTCTTAGGAGCACCTCGCCGTTGGAACGCTCGAGAGTACTTGTTGCGATACCAATCTGCATGTCTGGGTTTGGTAAGGTGGGAACCATTCCTACCGGGAATTCTAGGATCCGAGAGGCCGGGTCGAACCGGAATTTTTGGAAGCCTGACCTCTGGAATACTCGAAGGACTTCCAGGGCATCCTTGCCGTATGCCTTGGCTGAAACCAAGAAGTAGCTGTTTTCCGAGAAGGTGTGCGTTTTTGGAATTGGACCGCCGGCATTCTGGCGAAACAGCTGGGCCGTGTGCTTGTTCTCGCCGGAGCAATAATGCACCCCAAGCTTAAAGCCCTCCTCAAGGGCATACTCCAGTAGATTCAGGCAGGCCGCTTCGCTGCCCGCAATCGGCAAAGTGCCGGGGTACCAATAGTCGTAGAGAACGGACCAAGGAGGATTTTTAATCAGGTATCCCCGCTCCTTATAGGCTCCGGGGTGAACGAGCGAACAAAGCATTTCCAGCAGGTTGATGCCGAATATCCCGATCTGGTTAAGATTCCTCAAGATGCCTTGCATCACGCCTTCCGTACCGGGCTCGATGGGCATCTCGACCATCGCTACAAGTTGGTGCTCGTTGGCCGATACGAGCGAATCATAAACAGTTTTTCCCTCGTAAAAATCCTCCATCTTGATGCTGAAACGAATCTCGTTCAGTCCTGCCTTTGAAAGCGCCCGAAGGATGGAAGAATCTACAAAATCCCCGTTGGTATAAAGCCTCATATAGGCCTCTGGAAAAAGCGTACGAGCGGTCTGAAAAAAATCGATCACTTTTTCAGGATGAAGTAGCGGCTCTCCTCCGCTAAGGCCTACAAACTGCAATTCTGGCGTTTTTTTTGCCAAAGCATAAAGGTCTTCTTTGGCATCCCGCTCATGTTGCAGGTAGTAGCCGTAATCCTTCATTGTATGGTTAAAACAAAAATAACAATCCCTATTGCATTGGAAGGAGATGAAAAATGTCCGGCTTCCGATGCCCTTCTCGCAAGCCCTGCATGCGGGCGAGAGACGGCCAACGTGAATGCTCCTTCCCCCATTGAGAAAGATGGCCCCCCCTCGCTTGAGCCGTTCCATCTGCTCTTTTGGCTGAACCGGGTCAGATTTGGGAGCAAATTCAAACCCTAACCGGCGAACCTGCCCGTAGAAATCTTCTTGGATTTGGAGGTACTCAATGGCCTCCTTGCGAAGCTGCTGGTTCTTCGCCGAGGCCATTGAGTCTGCATCCAAAGGAATGATCACGGGTTTTTTGAAGGGAACCCTGATTAGTCCTTTTCCTCGGCCTTAAGCTCTTCCTCGGCCTTGGAGAGCTCTTCTTGGATCGTCTTCTTTCCCTCATCGATCGCATCCAGCAGTTCTTTTTTCCTGGTCTCCGCCAGCGACCTTCCGCGCTCGAACAACTCCGTCGATGCCCGAAGAATCCGGTCCAAGGCTTGTCTCGCCGATTCAGAAAAGCTAGAACCCATTGCTTCGGCTTTGTCTTTTAGCCTTTCAGAAAAGCTAGAACCCATTGCTTCGGCTTTGTCTTTTAGCCTTCCTGCCAAATCCTTCGCCTTTTCCCCATACTCCAGCTCACGCCTTGAAGACAGAAAGAAGCCCGTCAAGGCGCCCATACCCCATCCCACGAAGAACATCGCTACCATAGAAAGACCGCCGCGCTCACGATCCAAATGCACTTCTTTTCTCTCCATTGCTGCCCTTCCTTTGTTGTGTGTAACTTCAGGAACCTAACGAACGACCCTTCCTTTGCCTATC
>WOYI011422774.1_pt1 | contig 32522 bp, 30 predicted proteins | sample 6423411 | NCBI WGS metagenome assembly WOYI01 (sample SAMN13441803, study PRJNA592873) | oil field metagenome | biome: oil field; feature: oil-well bore; material: oil-contaminated soil; isolation source: oil-contaminated soil from oil-well borehole | place: Germany: Wietze | collected 2016-10-18 ...
TGGCTATGCTATAATCTTTACTCTGGTGGGGTGTCTTTTCGCCCTGCGTTAAGCTTATGAAAACGACCGGAACCTTACCAATTCATCGCCGTGGCAAAGCTTTGCTTGCAGCCGGAGTGTTGGTGGCCCTGGTTTTGATGATCAATGCCTGCGCTTCCGGTGGGGGCAGACCTCCAAGAGGGTCAAATCACCAGATGCTCAGCCCCTGGGCATCCGCCACTCCCACCGCAACCCTGCAGCCCAGCGCCACCGCCACCCCGGACGTCTGGCCCACCTTCGCGCCGCCCGGCAGCCCCGCTGCCACCGCCATTCCACCTGCCGCCCCCCGGCTGGAGCTGGATGAGGATGTGAAGATCTGGCTGCTCCTGGGCACGGAGGCGGAAAAACCTTTCAGCGGTCGCACGGATGCCATCCATCTGCTGCTGATCAATGAGCGGCTTTCCAAGGCGAGCGTCATCTCCATCCCTGGCAGCCTGTTTGTTTATCTCCCCGGGCACACGATGCAGCGGCTCAACACGGCTTTTGCCCTGGGCGGAATGGAACTGGTGCGCGACACGCTCGCGTACAACTTCGGCATCCGCCCCGACAAGTTCGTTCTCGTCCATCCGACCGAGTTCAAATGGCTGGTGGATGACCTGGGCAGTCTGGATGTGAGCGTGCTCTTTCCGATCCGGGACGCGTGCGGGGGTTTGCCCGCCGGCACGCACCGGATGAATGGCGACAAGGTGTATTGTTATGTTTCGTATGATGGCGGCGATGAAATCAATCGCACCCGCCGTCAGCAGCAGGTCTTGCAGTTGCTCTTTACCAAATTAGTTCAAAATGGCAGATTAGCCCGGCTGCCGGTTTTGTATGCTTCTTATCAGGATCATCTCGAAACCGACATCTCCCTGATGGATCTCCTTCTCCGCGTTCCCCTGGCGCTGCGTTTGGGCGATCCGGATCGGGTGAGTTACTTCGTGCTGGGATGGGAGCAGCTGCGCCAATGGGAATTGCCTGATAACACACAAACGACCGTCTTGCTGCCGCGCGAAGAGGAGGTGGCAGCGATGTTCGACCAGGCATTGGCGGCGATCAGTGACCCTTCCCCCCTTGGGGAAATCGTGCTGACGTACGAAGCCCAGGTGACCATTGCCGTCGCGCTCACGCAAACCTCCCAGGCGACAGCGTATGTGCCGGTTTGGCCGACCAGCACGCCCATCGGGCAGCCTACATCGAGTGCGACACAACCCGGTCAGCCTACCGCGACCCGCACACCAACTCAGCCCGGTCAGCCGACTGCAACCCGCGCACCAACTGCCACGTATTCTGAACCTTACCCGATACCGACCGCGGTCTTTTATACCCCAACACCGCCTGCGTATCCATAAAATATAAAAAGGAGAAAATGTTTAGGCAGACCAAGCATCAGCATTTACCCCCACTCCTCAGAGTCCTGATGGTGTGTGGTCTTTTGCTGGGTCTGATCGGAACTGCTCCCGCAGAGTCAATTTCACTGCCCTCCGCCGGCGTTAAACGCTCGGTGACAATCGAAGTCGACTACACCATCTACGAGTGGTGGCTGCTTTCATGGAAAACCTCCGAAATCGTCTGCCAGGTTTACACTGAACACGAGTCCTGGCCCGATGCCTCCGAAGTGCTTTATTACTGCGGATCCACCATTCAAAAGCAGTGGTTGGGGACCAGTGCCTGCGTCTTTGACGAAAACATCACCAATACCCAGGAATGCAACGGGTTATATCTTCATAAGGCAAGTGTCACCCCCTCCAAGCGCAAGGTGGAGGTCAGCCTGCCTTCACCAGAAGTGTTCGTTTCAATTGCCGGCTGCAATAAGGAACCAGGGCAAGCCAATTGCACCACACTCCCCTATTTGCGTCTGCAGGCGCTGGAGCCGCTCCCCAACGAACAAATCATCCAGATCCTTGGCACTGTCAACGGCGCCGGTTTTAGCTGCCCGGGCAGCGCGTGCGACTTACCGCTGAGCCCGACTGGCATGGAAGGCGTTTTGGTTGAGTTTTGGGCGGAATCGAGCTATGGTGATTCCAGCGATCACTACACCGCGCAGGTGCGCGTGATACCATGGGGCGATTTTGCCAATCCCGATCAACCCCCCACCGATAAACCCAGTTATTATGTGGATGTGCTCAGTTCCCAGTGGATGGGAGAAGGTCAGTCCACCTGTTCCGAGATTTGGCAGTCCTTCCTGCCGGTGGATGGGCCGCCTTCGTGGCTGAGGACGCCCGAATTGGCGGATGAGTTGGTATCGACGAACGAGTATTTCCTTCTGGCGGGTTTGCTCATTAAGCAGGGCCTGGTGGATGCCAGCACTTGTCCGTCTGGCGGGCTTGAAACGAACGGCGCCGCGACTGCTTGCGGTATGGAGGCTGCCCAGGGGGTGGTGGATGATTGGCAAAATCAGTTTGACTCGGAAATACTGCGGGTTGCGGACGATACTGGTGTGCCAGCCCAATTGATGAAAAACATCTTCAGCCGCGAAAGCCAATTCTGGCCTGGCATCTATGAGAAAGTCCGCGAGGCGGGGCTCGGGCACCTGAGCGATATTGGCGCGGATGGCGTTTTGCTTTGGAACCCGGCTTTTTACAGCCAGTTTTGCCCGTTGATTCTGACAGATGAGACCTGCCAGCGTGGGTTTGGCAACCTTGATCCTGCTCAGCAGGAAATGCTGCGCGGAGCCCTCGTCCAGAAGGTCAATGCTGCCTGTCCGGACTGCCCGGTGGGGATCGACTTGACCCAGGCGAACTTCAGCATCAGCATCTTTGCCCGCGGCATTTTGGCAAACTGCGAGCAGGTGCGCCAGATTGTTTACAACAGCACCGGCCGCCAGCCGGGCCAGGTGGCGCAGTATGAGGATTTGTGGAAGTTCACGTTGCTGAATTACAACGCGGGTCCGGGCTGCCTGGGCAATGCCATGCAGCGCACCATCAATAATGGCAATCCACTAACCTGGGAAAACGTTTCCTATAATTTGCAGGAGGCTTGCCGGGCCGGGATCGCCTACGTGGATGACGTCTCAATCATGCCCCAGCCAGACCAAGGCAGCATCAACGACCTGTTGAGCACACCCGAACCCAGCACCTACCTGCCCACACCCACAGTCCAGCCGACACCGCGCCCGATTATTGTGACCCCCACGCCTGGACCGACTGCGACTCCAGGCCCAGCCCCCACCGGCACCCCTTATCCCTGATCCTTCTCAGAGCAGGGATTAAACTTTCCCTGAACGCAACTCTTCAAGCTGCGCTTCCAGTTCAGCCCGCTTTTCAACACCGGCCTGCTCAACTTCGTAACGCACATTCTTGACGTAGTCGCAGATCTTCGCTTTTAATTCTTTACCTGAATAAGGCGCGTACAGACGGGCTAACGTGCTGCCTACCAGCCCGCCAAGCACTGCACCAAATAACCAACTGGAACTTTTGCTCATTTCATCGTCCTTTCGACATTTTCTACTTCTATTATAAGGGATTGCTGACTGCTGATAACAATGCTTGTTTCTTGAGGATAGGTAAAACATGGTTTTCTATCCAGCTGGGGCTCCACGCATATATCCATCAGACAAAATGTTAATATCCTTCTATCAAATAATTATTATGCTTTAGTCACGTTAATTATGCTAGTTATTCAAATAACAAGGAGTGAATATGGGAAAAATCATCGGAATTGACCTGGGAACTACTAACAGTGTCGTCTCGATCATGGAAGGCGGATCCCCCACTGTGATCCCAACCTCAGAAGGGTCGCGTTTGCTGCCTTCGGTTGTGGCGTTTAATAAAAACGGTGAAAGGTTGGTCGGCATTCCTGCCAAGCGTCAGGCGATTGTCAATCCTGAGAATACCGTTTATTCAGTGAAGCGTTTTATGGGACGCCGCTATGACGAAGTGGCACAGGAACGTGGGATGGTTTCGTTTAAAGTCGTTGCTGGTCCCAGTGGCGACGCGCGCATCCAGATCCCCGTCACGGGGCAGACGTATACCCCACAGGAGATTTCTGCGATGGTGTTGGCCAAACTAAAGGCCGATGCTGAAGCCTACCTGGGCGAAAAAGTCACCCAGGCTGTTATTACTGTGCCGGCTTACTTCAACGACAGCCAGCGCCAGGCAACCAAGGATGCCGGCAAGATCGCTGGATTGGAAGTGATGCGCATCATCAACGAGCCGACTGCGTCCGCGCTGGCTTACGGCCTCGATAAGAAAGAGAATGAGATCATCCTGGTCTTTGACCTGGGCGGTGGTACGTTTGACGTTTCACTGCTCGAAGTTGGCGGCGGCGTGGTGGAAGTGAAAGCCACCAATGGCGACACCCACCTTGGCGGCGATGACTGGGATAACGCAATCGTTAATTGGGCAGCGGAAGAATTCCGCAAAGATCAGGGCATTGATCTGCGCCAGGATCGCCAGGCACTCCAGCGTCTGCGCGAAGCGGCAGAAAAAGCCAAGATCGAACTCAGCACTGTAATGGAAACCGAGATCAACCTGCCTTACATCACTGCTGATGCCAGCGGACCCAAGCACCTGCTGCTGAAACTCACCCGTGCCAAATTTGAACAGATGACGGAAGACCTGCTCAAGCGCTGTCTGCCCCCCTTCCAGGCTGTCATGAAAGATGCCGGAGTGAGTATCGATCGCATTAATGAGGTGGTCCTCGTTGGTGGAGCCACGCGTATGCCGATGGTGCAGGAATTGGTGAAAAAGCAGACCAATGGCAAAGAGCCTAATAAGAGCGTCAACCCGGATGAGGTTGTTTCCATTGGAGCAGCCATTCAAGGCGGCGTGCTGGCTGGCGACGTCAAGGACGTGCTGCTGCTGGATGTGACCCCACTCTCGCTGGGTGTGGAAACCTTGGGCGGTGTTATGACTCGTTTGATTGAGCGCAACACCACGATACCGGTCAAGAAAACCGAAACCTTCTCGACCGCAGAAGATAGCCAAACAGCCGTGGATATCCACGTGCTGCAGGGTGAACGCCCGATGGCGGCCGACAACATGACCCTTGGTCGCTTCCGCCTGGACGGCATTCCGCCGGCGCCGCGCGGCATCCCGCAAGTGGAAGTCACTTTTGATATTGATGCCAACGGCATCCTGAACGTGACCGCGAAGGATAAAGCCAGCGGCAAGGAGCAAAGGGTCACCATCACCGCTTCAACTAACCTGAACAAGGCGGATGTGGAGCGCATGGTGCGCGAAGCCTCGCAAAACAAGGCGGAAGATGAACGCAAGAAGGCACTGATCGAAGCCCGCAACATGGGCGACAACCTGGCGTATCAGTCCGAAAAGACCTTGAGGGAACTGGGCGAGAAGGTGGACGTTTCCTTGCGCAACGACGCCGAAGCCAAGATCCAGGTGCTGCGAGGGGCAATCACTGGTGAAGACGTCAGCGCCATTACCAATGCCAGCAATGCTTTGCAGGAAGTGATGCAGAAGATTGGCAGCGCTGCCTATCAGCAAGCCGGACCTGCTGGAGGCGGTCAGCCTGGAGCAGGGTTTGGCGGTCAGCCAGGGGCTGGAAATGACGGCCAGCACGGTCAGTCGGAAGGCAATGACGAGGATGTTGTGGAAGGTGAATTCCACGAAGCCTAAAAGATCCTTTTGAGATGAAAAGAGCCTGTTCGTTTTTTGAACGGGCTCTTTTTTTGACCCAATTGGGGTTGGTGTTCTCATGCCTGCAGTGCAGGAAGCGACTTGATGGAGGTCCCCATACATTATAATTAGCCCATGATCAAACTCCTTCACTTCGCAGATGCTCACATCGACATGGCCAACTACGGCCAGCACGACGCCGTCACCGGACTTCCACAACGTGTGATGGATTTTTTGAAATCTCTGGACTTCATCGTCGACACTGCCATCAGCGAAAAGGTTGACCTGGTCATTTTCGCTGGCGACACCTACCGCGATCGTTCGCCGGCGCCGACTTTCCAGCGTGAGTGGGGCAAACGCATCATGCGCCTTTCACGCGCGAAGATCCCGACTCTGCTGCTTATAGGCAACCACGATGTCTCCCCCTCGCAGTATCGCGCGCATGCCATCCAGGAGTTTGACACGCTCAGCCCGGATTACATTCACGTTGTCAGCTCCCTCAAGCTGCTCAGCCCGAAAGATCTCGATGGCGTACCGGTTCAGGTGGTTGCCATCCCCTGGATAACGCGTTCGGGAATATTGGCGTCTCTGACAGCGGACTCTTCCAATGAGGAAGACCCCCAGGAACTGATTGAAAAGGCATTGAGCGATTGGCTAAATCAGACTATTTCGGATCTTGACCCCAGCCTCCCAACCATTCTGACCGCGCATGCTTCGATTGCCGGGGCAAAGTTTGGCAGCGAGCAAACCGTCAAAATCGGTCGGGATGTCGTCCTGCCGCCTGGCCTGGTGGCAAACCCAGCGCTGGATTACGTGGCACTGGGGCACATTCACCGCTACCAGGATCTCAACCAAGGATCGCATCCACCGGTGGTGTACCCCGGTTCAATTGAACGCGTGGATTTTGGTGAGATCAATGAAGGTAAGGGTTTCATCATCGCTGAGATTGAAAAGGGTCAAACAAATTACCGCTGGCAGCAGCTGCCTATCCGGCGTTTTCTGGATTATTGGGTCGAACTGGATGATCTGCTGGGTGTCAATGAAAAAATCATGGCGGCATTGCCAGCCAGTGAAGAGCTGGCAGACGCGATTGCGCGGTTAACGCTCGTGTACCCAAGCGACCTGGAAACCTTGATCGATGAAGCACGAATTCATGAACACTTTAAAAGCGCCTTTGCTTTTCAGCTGGTCAAGAAACCCATTTCCGAGGCGCGAACACGGCTTGGCGACAGCTTTGAAGCCAGCAGTATGAGCCCCGCGGAATTGCTGGAGGTCTACTGGAAACAGCAGCACATCGAGGATAAAGCCGAGCGCGATCGCCTGCAGAAACTGGCTGAGGAAATTATCGTCCAGTCACAGACCCAATAAGGCTATTCCCAGAATTTAAGTCCGACCTAAGTTATAAGGGCAATCCGGTCATATTTTACGGCGTCCACTCATCGTGGATAATTGCTGACAGGTAATAAGCACCGTCCCCGCTTTGCTGGAAACCCAGGCGCAGCGATTGCCAGTCCAGGTAGCCATAGGCTTCTGTTCCCGGTTGGAAATATTCAACGTAATGCCCATCCGGGTAAACCTCGGCAAAGTTATCGATGGTGTTGCTGGCTTTTCGCGAGGGATCCAGCAAGAGCTCCCACTCCTGAGCAGGGGTTTGGCTGGTGACGTACTCAGGCCAATATTTCACAACGGTAAGGTTTATGTCCATTCCGCTGCCCGCCTGCACACCCCAGTGGTAGATTTCCTGATCGCTTCCGAATGCAGCCACCTGTTCTCTGGTGAAGACCAGGTCCTTGTCCCCGTTGATATAGCCATATGGAGAGATCCGCACGCCAAGTTCGGGGTGGATGAAAGCCGCCAGCGCGGCAAAATCTTGACTCTGTAGGAGCGGCAGGATTTTGGCCGCCAGACCTTCAAAAGTATCTTTAACGGGCTCCAGCGGGCAACTCGTGCTTTCAAGGCTGGCTATTTGGGTTGAAAGCGCATTATTTTGCTCCTGAGCGGCCAACAGTTGGTCTGAAAGCAATTGGTTTTGCTGCCTGAGTTGCTCAAGCTCGGTACTTTCGCTCGGGGCAGCCACCACGCAGCCTGTCAACATCAGAATGAATACGATCAAAAAGGAAAAGAGTTTCTTGTTCATGGTTCCTCCGGATTGGGCGCAGAATTACACCTATTGTACTTAAGACGGAATCTCGGGCAAAATGTTCCAAGACAGCCGGACTGAAAACCTATGAAACAAAGCCTTCTGTTTCTACTTTTGCACGGTTTGATCTTATGGCAGTTCGCTGAAGCGGATCGCATCCAGCATGCGTGCCAGGCGAACGGTCTCCCTTACGTCGTGCACCCGCAGAATGTCAGCGCCGTGCAGCACGCCCCAGGCGTTCGCGGCCAGGCTGCCCTCCAGGCGTTCGCCTTGCGGCAAATTGAGCGTGTGCCCAATAAAACCTTTGCGAGAAACGCCCAGCAGGATCGGGAAGCCCAGTTCGCACAGCTCGTCAATATGTTTGAGCAGGAATAGGTTTTGCTCGATGGTCTTACCAAAACCGATCCCGGGGTCGAGGATGATTTTGTCTGGGCTTACGCCGGCATCAATAGCCGACTTAGCCGCCTCTGCCAGCCAATTCCGCACCTCGGTGACGATGTCGTCATACCTCACGCCCTCATAGCGCCCGCCGAGCTCGCTGGTGACTGCCTGTGCGCCTTGCGTGCGATTGTGCATCAGGATTGCGGTCGCACCTGCCTCGGCTACCGTACCTGCCATGGCTGGGTCATACCGAAAGGCCCAGATGTCATTGATGATGTGCGCGCCTTCTGCCAGGCAGACCCGGGCGGTTTCAGCTTTGTAGGTATCAATCGAGAGGATGACGTTCGGCATCTCCTCGCGTAAGGCTCTCACCACTGGCAACATCCGGCTCAGTTCCTCATCCACACTGATTGCTGTTGCGCCAGGGCGAGTGGATTCCGCGCCCAGGTCGAGAATATCACAGCCATCCTGGATGAAATGCTCTGCCTGCAGCAGTGCCGTGCGGACGTAGTCACGTTCTCTGAGCAGTCCATCGCCTGAGAAGCTATCCGGGGTGAGGTTGATGATGCCCATGATGTAGGTTTTTTTGCCGAGTTCTGGCAGCAGTTCATTTTTCATATTCACCTCAAGGAATGGTTGCGTGCGCTTCTACGAACAATTTCATTTCTGCAATCTCCCCTTGCATGGCATAAATTCTAAAAATGAATGGCATGGAGCCGCTGGTGGAGAGCGGAACTTCTGCCTCCCAGCGGCGCAGCCCAAGCACCTGGCCGTTGGAGTCGTAAACCACCCCCAACACCCAAACGTAATCTGCCTCCCCTTCCGGTATGGTCACCTTGCCTGCAGTTTCCGCAAAGCGCGCGCCTTCAGCAATGACTGGCGGCTCTGCTGCGATTTCTGCTTCCAGGTAGCGCGTATCGTCCGGCATCACTGGCAGCCAATCCAATATTTGAGCGCTGATTTCAAAGCTTTCCGGGACGGGTGCAGGGAAGTAAGCGACGGCGGGTATCGTCTCTTGGGCTGGCAGGATGTTGAGCGGCAGAATGCCGTCCAACTCCAGCGTGGTCGCGTCGGCGCTGGTGAGTGTGAAGAGCACGGATGGATTTTCCACGGGGGACTGGCTGAGGTTTTCAAGCTGAACGAAGCAGTAGGCGCCTCCAAGCGCGTCCCGGTAACAGACTGGTGCCATGGCCAGGCGCAGCGGGCTGAAGGGATCTGGCGTTTGGGTGGGGGTTTCCGGGCTGGCGCTGGCTGAAGGCGGCGTTGGCGTGATCGGGATGATCAGCACCGTTCCAACGCTCATCAAATTGGGGATCACGGTCGGGTTGGCGGCTTTGAGCGCGTCCAGCGAGATGCCGTATCTCAGCGCCACACCAAACATGTCGTCTTTTTCGGTAACGGTGTAAGTAACCGGTGCGGGCGTTGGAGTGAGGGTGGGGGTGAGGGAAGGGGTTGGCGCAAGCGTATCAGTCGGACGAGGTGTGGCGCTGGGGGTAAGCGCAATTACGGATGTGTTTGTCGGTAATGGCACGATCGTAGGCAGACTGACATCCCCCGGCATGCAGCCTGCCAATGCCAGGGCAAAAAAAGCCAACCAGATGAACATGCCAAGTTTCCACTTCATTTTTTGCATTATACTCCGCTGCCAGAAACTCTATTTTTGGGTCTGGAATTTATCCAGTATTAACAGACCGCCTGTGGCTTCCATCCAGTCCATGATGGCTTCGACTCACATTCCACAAAGTACCCCAAACTACACATGATTGGGTACAATCCAGGCATGATACAACAAAAAAGACCTCAAATCCTCCTGACGAATGACGATTCAATCAATTCCCCCGGGCTGTGGGCGGCTGCGGAAGCGCTTTCGGACCTCGGGTTTGTCCATGTGGTTGCGCCGAGTGTGCAGCAGACATCGATGGGGCGGGCTCTTCCGCGCGACACGGACGGTCAGATCCGCCCGCAAAAGTTGTTGGTGCACGGAAAAGAGTGGGAAGTCTATGGCGTTGGCGCAACTCCAGCTCAGGCCGTGCTGCATGGCATGTTGGAAGTGATGGGATTCCCACCGGATCTGTTGGTATCGGGTATCAACTACGGAGAAAACCTGGCATCGGGGATCACGGTGAGCGGCACGGTTGGTGCGGCGCTTGAGGGGGCTTCGATGGGGATCCCAGCCCTGGCCGTTTCACTGCAGACTCCGATAACAGAGCATTTTGACCTCTCGGATCGGGTTGACTTCTCAGTGGCTGCTTGGTTCACACGCTTTTTTGCTGAGAAACTCCTGTTAAAGAAAATGCCCTTCGATGTGGATGTGCTCAAGGTCGATATACCCTCTGGAGCAACCCCAGAAACACCCTGGGTGGTGACGCGTCAATCCCGTCAGCGGTATTTTTACGCGAAACCGAAAGATCCATCCATCAACGAAGGTTCACGGAACATGGGATATGAGGTGCGCGTTGATACGGAAAGTCTGGAAGAGGATGGAGATCTGAAGACTGTGATCGTGGACGGGAAGGTATCAGTGACCCCAATTAGCCTGGACCTGACCTCGCGGGTGGATCTGCACGATTTTAGACGGTTACTGGAATCTTAATAACCCCGGTTCTTCCAACCATGAGTGACTTGAAAACGCCTAAATATTGAAGCGTATCTCGATGATGTCGCCATCTTCGATGATGTAGTTTTTGCCTTCGACGCGCAAGCGGCCTTTGTTACGGGCTTCGGCGGTGCTGCCGTAAGTGATCATGTCCTGGAAGGAGAGAATTTCCGCGCGGATGAAGCCCTTTTCCATGTCTGAATGAATGACGCCAGCTGCTTCACGGGCATTAGCCCCTCTGCGCAGCGTCCAGGCATGGACTTCCTTCTCCCCGGCGGTAAAAAATGAGTGCACTCCCAGGAGATCATACGAGAGCTTGATCAAGCGCGACATGCTCGGCTCGGCGATGCCGTATTCCTCCAGGAAGATGGCAGCATCGGCAGGGTCAAGCGCGATAATATCCGCCTCGAGCTTGGCGGGTAGATGTACCACTTGTGTATGCGGGTGAGGACTGGTGTAGTCCAAAGCAGGCTGGTCCTCAGACTGATTAAAGACCACAATTTGCGGTTTGCGGCTGAGGAAGCCAAAACTTGAAAGGATCTTATCTTCTTCGGGGGTAAATTCGTAATGGCGCAGGGGTAGCTCCTGGTTGAGCACTGCCTGCAATCGCTCAAAGAGGTCGATTTCGCCTTGGATGACATCACGCGGGCGGCTCACACCGCGCCGAAATTCTTCTTTTAGCCTTTCAAGGCGGCGTTCGACCATTACCAGATCGTTGAGGATGAACTCGGTATCCATCGTCTGAATATCGCGCAGGGGATTAACGCTGCCGGCGAGATGGGGAACACTGGCATTTTCGAACTGGCGCACCACATGCAGAAAACCATCCATTTGCGCGAGCTGATTGACCATCACGCCGGGCAAACCGGCACGACCCGCACTGCCATCCAGGCCAGCAATGTCGGCATAGGTGACCTTGGCACGCACGATCTTCTTGGGGTGATAGATCTCGCAGAGCTGATCCACCCGCGGGTCAGGCACATCCACCACGGAAGTGTGAACTTCCATCTGACCAGTGGACATGTCCGTCGGGATATTAGCGCCAGTAAGTGCTTTGTAGAGAGTGGTTTTGCCTGATTGGGGCAGGCCGATGATTCCAAGTTGCATGGTGACTCCAAAAAGATAATAAAGGATTATACCGCAGCGGTTGAACCGTTCATGCCAGGACTATGTTCAAACTGCCTGAATAATGTCTGGATAATGTTTGGAAAAAAAGTCGTTTTTCTGCATGATACAATCAAAAAAAGTACCTTCTAATCTTGTTTGGAGAAAGAATGAATAAGAAACGATTCTTGATTAGTATTGTGATGATGCTCGCTCTGAGCGCCTGCTCACTCCCGCGGCTTGTAAAAAATGATCCTACTGCGACGCCAAAACCAAGCCAACCAACAACTCAGCCGACCAGGCAAGCTGAACCGACAGCCGCAGTGCCAACCGCCACTATTCCGCCTGTCCCGACAGACACCCCGATAGAAGCTTCTCTTCCTGTAATCCCTGCTGCCCTGGTGGGTAGCGTGAGTGTAGGCGAAAGCTTGTTAAATGAGACTTTTGATCAAAAAGGGTTGTGGAATACCAGCAATGACCCGGAATATGGCGCGGAACTGGTCGATGGCGTTTACCGGATGAAGGTGAACACGGCAAATTGGATGGTATGGTCGGAATCCAGCAAGGTGGCGAGTGACAACATCATCATGGACCTCGACACCGAATTGATTAGCGGATCGGTGAAGAATACCCAGGGCATGATTTGCCGTTATCTTGACGATGAAAACTTCTATATGCTGACAGTTGGCAATGATGGCTGGGTCGAAATTATGAAAATCTATCAAGGCGAGCAGACGCAACTTTTTGGCGAATTTGTAGACGCCCTGGTAGATCCGGTCAGAAACCACTTGCAGGGATTTTGCATAGGTGATCGGCTTATTCTCTATGTCAATGGGAAGCTGGGGGCTGAGGTGCAGGATAGTGACCTGACGTTTGGAGATGCTGGTTTGATCATGGGCAGTTATGATGAACCGCAAGTGACGGTCGATTTTGATAATTTTACCGTTTATGAAGCTGTTGGCGACTTCACAACCAGCCTCACTCCCGAACCGGTCGAAGAGGAAGTGCTTCTTCCTGACCTTGGGAATGACTTGAAGGAGAGTTACTCGGATGATTTTGACACGCCTAATAAAGGACACTGGACGATTTTTAATGAATCCGAGGTGGTATCCGAGTGGCGGAACGGCAGATTTGCTTTTGATATTAACGAGACGCTGATAACAGCCGCTTCACCCACAAATGACCTGTATCTGAAGGATGTGATTGTGCAAGTGGATGTCTACCGCATAGGGGATGTGCTTGAGAATGACATGGGTTTGGTATGCCGCTACCAGGACCAGGATAACTATTACAGCCTGAGTTTTGGCAATGATAACTATGTGACAATCTACAAAAATGTAGCCGGAACCTGGACTCCGTTGTTCAATGAATTTGCGGATGCCGACCTGTCTGCGGACTATCATAAGGTGGCGATTAGCTGCATTGGCACGGAACTTTCTCTGTATGTTGACGACCAGTTACTAGCGAGGGTCAATGACAGCGATTTTTCGACGGGAGATGTTGGTATCTTGGCAGGCACTTACGAAGATACACCGGTCGTGCTCGAATTTGACAACTTCATGGTGTATATGCCAAATTAAGCCCAACATATCTGATGCCCTCCCGGAAACCCTGGAGGGCTTATTTATTTAAGTGCAACTACAATGCCTGTCTCTGCCAGGTCGAGGTCTGTGTTTTTTGCGATTACAAGCGAATGTTTGCTTGACCGGCAGAGGGAATTGCGAGTATACTACTGCAACGAGCCGGAGTGGCGGAACAGGCAGACGCGCACGACTCAAAATCGTGTACCTTCGGGTATGTGGGTTCGATTCCCACCTTCGGCAAGAAAAAAGCCTCTCATTTTTCTGGGAGGCTTTTCGTTTCCTTTATTGGTCTGCCTGGTGGGGAGTTGAAAAGTTAGTTGCCGATAAGGTGTTCGTGGTCCTTGCAGCACCGAACTTTGCATGAGGGTGACTGGCAAGGCTTCCAGTTAATTTGGGCGAGAATCTGAGCCCTTGTCAGATGTGCATAGGAAGTCCCAAGCGCTTTGCGGAGATTGCTCGTGGAGGATTTGAGATAACGATCTGCCTGGGGATCAAAAACGTGAATACAAGCGTGGAGATTGACGATAATCATGACCGAATCCTTTCTGTTAAGGTGCAGACCAATCCTATGCCAGCCTGGGGTGTAAAACTCCAGGTGAATAGCACAGTTGGAATCGGTCAATGGATCAGGTCATGAGGTTACCATTCCCACTTCTTGTGGAACAGAAAGTATATCAAAACCGGTTGGATTTGTGCCAAAAATGAATGATTCTGGAAATGTTAACAAAAAAACCGTTGACAGGTAAACGAAAGATATTAGAATACTCATTAATATATTATCCTACTGGCACCGGCCTCAGGGGACCGGCGCAGAAGGATCGCCAGTAAGTTAGGGAGCAAATTAGTGGCGATCCTTTTTTATTTGCTGGTTTTTATTTGTTGGGATGGAAGAAAACCACGCTGACCCCGTCCCCGCCTTCTTTTTCCCCACCGTTTTCCCAGCGATGAACATACGCTGAATGATCTAGCAGATCGCGCACTGCCTGGCGCACCGCGCCAGTACCTCGCCCATGAATGATCCGTCCAAAGGGCATTCCGGAAGAGAAACCCTGCTCCAGGTAGCGTTCGGTGCGGTCGAGCGCGTCATCCACGCGTTGACCGCGCAGGTCAAGCTCGAGTCCGGGCGAATTGACCCCTGGGATGGCAGTGCTACCGGTGACCACAGGAGCTGGCTGAGGTGGAGTGTCGTTTTCTTCAAGCGATTGAACTCTGCGCTCAACTTCGTAGGACTTGGCGCGCACACGCAAAGCGCCAATTTGCAGCTCAAGATCCTCACCGTCCACGCTGCTCACCACTCCTTCAGCGCCGAGTTTGCGTACAAGAACTCTATCGCCCACTTTTAGGGGTCCACTGAGCCCTTTGGCTTTTGGCTGCCGGTGCTTTTTGCGGAGATTTTGTTCCTGCTTTTGCTCAACTACCTCGAGTTTTTCTTCGATTTCGGTTAACTGCGCCTGTTTTTCGGGCGATTGGTGCAAGCGGGTCAGCTCACGCCTGAGAGTGTTCAATTCTTCGCGTAAGGATGCGAGTTCACTTTCAAGCTGTGTTTGATGGGCGTCAAGCAGTTGGGCTTTTTCTGCTTCCAACTGCTCAAGGCGGGCATTGATCTGGTTTCGGCTGGCTTCGGCTTCTTTGCGAGCTTTTTCGGCAGCTTCGTAGCTGGCGGCTGCCAGGTCTCGCTGACGGTGGATCTCCTCGAGCAGATCATCCGCGTGCAGTTCGGTCGGATCAATTTCCTGGCGGGCAGCAGCAATGATAGCGGGGTCGAGACCCAATCGTTCAGCAATGGCGAGCGCATTGGAGCGCCCAGGCAGACCGATCACAAGGCGGTAAGTAGGGCGCAGCGTTTCGAGGTCAAACTCCAGGCTGGCATTGGTGACCCCTTTGGTGGAATGAGCGTAAGCCTTGAGCTCGGGGTAGTGAGTGGCAACGACGGAGGTGATGCGGCGCTGGAGCATAAAGTCCAGGACGGCGCGCGCCAGGGCGGAGCCTTCCTGGGGATCCGTGCCAGCGCCAAGTTCGTCCAGCAGAACGAGTGAACGATGGTCAGCCTGTTTAAGGATGCGCACCAGTTGGGTAATATGCCCTGAAAAGGTCGAGAGGGATTGCTCAATCGACTGCTCATCGCCGATATCCGCGAACACATCCCGGAAGATGCTCAGGCGGGAGCCGGATTGGGCAGGGATTTGCAGCCCGGCTTGAGCCATTAGCACCATGAGACCGACCGTCTTCAGGGTGACAGTCTTGCCGCCTGTGTTAGGGCCGGTGAGCACCACCGAAAAGGTCTGCCGGTCCAGTTCAAAGTCGATTGGGACGACTTTCTGGGGGTCCAAAAGCGGGTGGCGGGCACGACGCAGTTGGATGACGCTTCCGGGATGGGCTTCGGGAGGTTGTGCGGGGAAGGGCACCAATTCGGGCTCATTGGCTTGGAGGTCATCTGCGTAATGGGCTTTCATGAGCGCAAGGTCAATGCCAGCCATGGCTTTGGTGGTCAGGTTGAGGCTTTCAGCTTGCAATGCAATTTGCTGGCTGAGCGCACGCAAGACGCGCAGGACTTCATCGCGCTCAGCGAGTTCAAGCTCGCGGAACTTATTGTTGAGCTCAACGACCGCAATGGGTTCAATAAAAAGGGTGGCACCAGAAGCGCTTTGGTCGTGAATGATCGCCTTGATCTGCCCCTTGTGTTCGGCGCGCAAGGGCAAAACGTAGCGACCGGAGCGTTGGGTAATGAGATTATCCTGCAGCATGCGAGCGCTTGCAGGGTCAGTCAGGTAGCGGTTAAGGCGGTCCATCAGGCGGGCATGAATAACCTTTATTTCAGAGCGTATGTGAGCCAGTGCGGCAGAGGCGCTGTCGAGCACTTCACCGCGTTCGCTGATCGTGCGGTTGATGAGATCGATCAGTCCCTGGCCATCCGAGAGACCTCCGGCGAGAGCCGCCAGGGAGGGAGCAGTTTCAGCGTTGTCGAGCAGCACGCGGCGGGCAGTGCGGGAAAGGATCAGGGTATTGCGGACGGCGAGGAGGTCGCTCGCTTCGAGAGCTATGCCGTGCAGAGTCTGATCCGTGAGAGGTGCCAGGTCCACCGCGCCCTGGAAGCTGATGCTGTCATTTACTGAGATCAGGAGGCGGGCTTCACGGGTTTCCTGCTGGCGTTGCAGGGCGGTCTCGAGACTGCTGGTGGGACGAAGCGCTTCGGCCAGGGACTCAGAGGCGCTGAAAGACGCGTAGGACTTAAGCCGCGCCAGGACTTTTGGGAATTCAAGCAGGATCAGCGATTTTGGGTTCATGCTATAAAAAAGTTTATCATGGATGGGTCTGATCAGAAGGTTGAACCCCGATGATTCAAACAGTTTGAGGACGCCAAATCTTGTGATGTTTGGGCGTCCTCATATGAACAAAACACAAATTAAAAGATAATGCTAGAAGAGCAGCTTACCGCCCAGTACGCAGTGGCGGACCTCAAGCGTCTCAGCATCCAGCAGGGTAAGGTCAGCCCGTTTCCCTATGGCGATGGAGCCGATTTCATCCTGCATACCCAACACCCGGGCTGGGTTTGCGGTGGTGGCGCGCAGCGCAGACTCGAGTGGAATGCCAAAGTTGATCACCGCACGGCGGAAACATTCCGAAAGCGGAGTGGCACTGCCGGCAATGGTGCCGCTGGCGAGGGTGGCGAGGCCATCCTTCATGGTCACTTTTTGACCGCCCAACTCATATTCTCCATTTGGCATACCGCATGCCATCATGGCATCGCTAATCAGGCAGATACGATCTTCGCCAAAGATGCTGAATGCAACCCGGATGGCGGCAGGATGAACATGATGCCCGTCACTGATCAACTCCACGCTGCTGGCATAGTCAGCGGCTGCGCCAATGAGACCAGGAGCACGATGGTTGAAGGGGTTCATGGCGTTATAGAGATGGGTGACGTGACTGGCGCCGCGGAAAAAGGCTTCTTTTGCCAGGTCATAATCGGCACTGGTGTGATGGAGGCTGACCACACAGATTTCGCTGGTGCGCGCGATGAAGTCCAGCGCGCCAGGCTTCTCTGGGGCGACGTCGTTGAGCCGGATGCGACCGCTGCAGGCATCATTGAGCTCAAGGAAGAAATCATAATCCGGGTCAATCAGGTTATTGGGGTCCATGGCGCCTTTTTTCTCAACGGAGGCAAATGGACCTTCGAGATTGATGCCGCGCATAACAGCTCCATCTTCAATGGGGTTGTCCATAAACTCGCTCGCGACCCTGACCATGTTCAGTAGAACGGGTTTTTTCATCGCCATGGTGGTACCAAGGTAGCTGGTGACGCCAACAGATGCCAGGTAGCGGGCGATGTTCTCATGCGCTTCGCGGGTGCTGTCGCAGAAATCAGTGCCATATGCGCCGTGGATGTGAATATCAATAAATCCGGGAGCAACGATGCAGCCAGTGGCGTCCAGCACTTCCGACTGGCTATGAGGTTCGCTGATGCGGTCGAACTCAGTATAGACGTCCCCTTCACGCAGGGCGAAATCTTCGCAAAAAACAAGACCATCTTTAATTAGCATCTTTCACCATTCTCCATCGATAGAATCTGCTGCCATGCAAAGCTTCGATATAATAGCATGACGGAAAAATCATAACATAATTAAGGATAGACCATGATAAAAGCGGTATTCTGTGATGTGGACAATACCTTAACCAGCCCCATAACGCGCACCATCCCAATCAGTGCTCTTGAAGCCATTCAGAAGGCGCGCAAAAATGGGGTTAAGGTGTTCGTCGCAACCGGCCGGCAAACCCGCGCCTATGAAGAAGGCAAGATATTGCAGGGCATCGCGTTGGATGGCTATGTGGCGGTCAATGGGCAGCTTTGTTACTTGCCGGATGGGACCATTATTCATAAGGCTGTACTTGATCCGCGGGATGTGGCCGTTATCTTGCGGCTGGCTCAGGAACTGAACTTTGCCTGCTGCCTGATTGAAGGAGATAAGATCTATCTGACGGGGATTGATGAAAACGTCCGTTCTTTCCATGAAATGATCCACATTCCATATCCGATGGTCACCTCGGCAGACGGGGCGGAAAGTCGCGATGTGCTTTCCATTGCGCCTTACATCAACTATGCGACCCAAGCATTGATCACTCCCCACTTGAAGAGCAGTGAAATTGTGCGTTTTAACCCCTTTAACTGTGACGTGATCCCGCGCAAAGGGGGAAAGGACGTGGGCATGCAGGCTATGCTGGATTACTTTGAAGTGCCGATCGAGCAGACAATGGCTATTGGGGATGGGCAGAACGATATCAACATGTTGAAGGCGGCTGGGGTCGGGGTGGCGATTGGGAAGTGCAGCCCGGAAGTGATGGCTGCGGCGGATTATCACGCGCCTGAAGCTGATGAAGATGGCATCTGGCATACGTTCAAAAAGTTTGGGATCATCTAATTGGAGATCGGAATGGAAAAAGTGGTCATTGAAGTTTGCTGCGGTTCGGTGGATGATGTGGTGCGGGCAGCAGAAGCTGGAGCGGACCGGGTGGAATTGAACTCGGCGCTGTTTGTTGGCGGACTGACTCCTTCGATTGGAGCGGTACTGGAAGCCAAACTCAGGGTGGACATCCCCGTCATCAGCATGATACGTCCGCGCGCAGGAGGGTTCTGTTACACCGACCTGGAGTTCGAGACCATGCTGCGGGATACGCGCGAACTGGCGAAGGCAGGCACGGATGGTTTTGCGGTTGGTTTTCTAACTACTGAAGGATGGTTGGATGAAGAACGCTGCAAGATTTGGGTAGATGCAGCGGGAGAGAGGGAATTGGTGTTCCACCGCGCCTTTGATATTATGAAAAATGAACCGGAAGAAGTGCTGCCGCGGCTGGCTGAGCTCGGTTTTAAACGGGTTCTGACCAGTGGGAGGGAACCTTCTGCACCGGCAGGAGCAGAAATGATCAAACGTTGTGTGCAAGTGGGGGCGGTGGAAGTCCTGGCGGGGGGCGGCGTTCGGGCGGAAAATGTGCAGGAGTTAATTCAAAACACTGGCTGCCGGCAAGTACACTTCACCTGCCACACGAGGCAAAGCGATCCATCCGTGCGGGGAGCCAAATTATCCTTTGGGTTGCCAAATATGCCAGAAGATGATAAGTTCGATCTAATGGATATTAAAAGGTTAACCGGCTTGATCAGGTTGATCCGCACTTTACCCACATCCTAAGGGTCGACAGAGCACGGGGGCAGTGACTTTTTTACCAAAATAGACCACTTGTATTGACACTGGTGATTTTTGTATTATTATAGAATTGCCAGTGAGACAGAGTCTTTATCAACTTGCTGGAACCATTATTGCAATCAGTCCGAACTGTTTTAACAATAAAATACTACAGAGGTGTACGGATGGACAATGAAGTGTTCGAGATGGCATATAAGCTCATCGGCAAACTCCAGGAAACTCAGGGAGAAAACATTCTCGCGGCTGCGCGCTGCATAGCAGACACGTTCGAACATGGCGGCATTATACAAGCTTTTGGATCCGGGCATTCTTATGCCGGGGCAATTGAGCTTTGTGGGCGGGCTGGTGGCTACGTACCCTCGAAAGTGATCAAAGATCCAGCTGGTGGTATGTATGAATCCATCCAGGGTGTGGGTGAAATCCTGATGAAGAAAGTTGAGATCTTGAAGGAGGATGTGGTTTTCATCATTTCCAACTCAGGTCGCAATCCTTTACCAATTGAGATTGCCTTACAGGCAAAACAAAGGGGCGCAAAAGTAGTTGCTCTGACTTCCGTCAGCGCAAGTTCCAAACTTAGTTCAAAGCATCAGTCCGGCAAACGCTTGTTTGAGGTGGCAGATGTAGTCATTGACAATCAGGTTCCTGATGGCGATGCCAGCATCCAGCTTGAAGGGCTCGATACCGCTATTTGTGGTATGTCTTCGATTGTCACCTCGGTTGCGCTGCAGGCTGTCGTGCTTGAATCGGCGAAGATGCTCCTCGCAAGGGGTATCACGCCGCCATTCTTTAAGTCACAGAATATCGATGGAGGTGAAGAATATAACGACGCATTGCTCAAGAAGTACTTTAATCGGATCAATCATATGTAGTTAATCAGGAGGGAAACCTCCAAAACTAATGAAAGGAGTTTGACCTAAATGAGTACGTTTCTTCTCGCTTTATTCTTAGCAATCTTTACCGGCTTAATGATTGTGTTTGCGTCATTGGCCATGGGCGGCATCTACAATCCGCTCATTTTCGGCGTCGTCACCGGTCTTTTGGTCGGCGATGTTCGGCTGGGTCTTGAGGTTGGTGCAATGTGCGCCCTCTATGACATTGGCTTCTATACCTACGGAGGCGCGACAACGCCTGACTATAACGTAGGGGCAATGTTTGGCGTGGTCGTCGCGAAACAGAGTGGTGACGTCAACCAGGGTATCATTATCGGTACCGTTGTTGCCCTGCTCATGTCGTGGTTCGACATTCTTGGCCGCGGTGTTACAACCGTCTTCCAGCACGGTGGCGACAGAGCCTTGGCCAACAGAGACATCAAAGCCTTCGAACGCTGGCATCTGCTCGGCACCCAGGGTTGGTTCTGGAGCCGTTTCATCCCCGTGTTTATCGGCATGATGCTGATTGACAATTATCAGGTGATTTCCAACTTTATCAACAATTACGCCTGGATCAAGGATGGTCTGGCTGTAATTGGGAAGGCTCTCCCAGCGGTCGGCTTTGCACTGCTGCTTTCATATATGGATATCAAGAACTTCTGGCCATTTATGTTAATCGGCTATGCACTCTATGCTTTTATGGGCGTTCCTACGCTCGGTCTGGCCATTATCGGTATTGCCCTCGGCTATCTCTTCACCAACTTTATGAAAAAAGAGGAGGCAAGGTAAGATGGCACGCACAAATGCTAAACTCTCTGAACAGGCTTTAAAGAAAGCCGCCAACCGTCACAACTGGGCTCTGCAGTGGTGCTGGAACTACGAACGTATGCAGGCTTCCGGCTTTGCATATGCCATGGTTCCGATCATGAAAGAGCTCTATGACACCAACGATGAGGTTTGCGAAAACCTCGAACGTCACATGCAGTTCTACAACTGCCATCCGGGCGGTTCAGCCGTGATTATGGGCGCAGCGGTTGCCCTTGAAGAAGGCTACGAAACTGACATGTCCAACAGCATCAAGGTTGCCTTGATGGGACCTCTGGCGAGCATTGGCGACACAATCCAGGCTGTGCTGGTGAAACCGATTGCCTACATCATCGCTGCTGGAATGGCAGCCGAAGGCAGCTTCCTCTCCCTGCCCGTGATCATCCTTCCACTTCTGGCTCTCTTCCTGGCGAGATGGCCGCTCTTCAAATGGGGTTACAAACGCTCTGTTGCCATCCTCGAAGATATCGAGGGCAACACTGACTTCAACACCATGCGCAAGGCTGCTCAAATCCTCGGGTTGACGGTTGTTGGTGGATTTGTGCCAAGCATGATTGGCCTGACACTGAAGTACACTTACTCCCAAACTTTAACCGATCCAGCGACCGGACAGGATGTGGTAAAGACCGTCGCTCTGCAAGATACGCTTGACGGCATCCTGCCGAAACTGCTGCCAATCGCGCTGGTTGCATTCTGCTACTGGCTGATCAAGAGAAAGGTCAATCCCGTTCGGGTTATCGCAATCGTTGCGGTGATTGCTTTTGTCCTGGGCGCGCTCGGCGTTTTGGGCTAAAATTTAGTACAATTGTTGGTGGCGGAGAAAATCCCTTCTCCGCCACCAAACTATACGAGGGATTTTTTGGAGAGAGCAAAATATGATTAAGCATCTTCGCATTGATAACCGTTTGATCCACGGACAGGTCGCCGTTACATGGATGCGCCGTATTAACGCGGATGCGATTGCAGTTGTTAACGATGACGTTGCCAAAGATCGCATTCAAAAGATGGCGCTGCCCCTTGCCGCAAGAGACGCGAAAGTCTTGGTGCTGTCGCATCAAGAGCTGCAAGACTACGTCAAAGAGCACCCGGATGAATCGCTTTTTGTAATCGCCAAATCCCCGATGGATGCCCTGCGCATCCTGGAGAGTGGGCTTGAAGTTGGCGAAGTCAATGTGGGGAATGCCGCCCCGATCGCCGGAACCAAGTATGTCATGGTGGATAAATCAATCGCTGCCACCAAAGAAGACGCGGAAGTGTATCGTAAGATCGCGGAACTACGGGGCGGCAAACTGATGACCCAGACGGTCTCCACTTATCAACCTCAGGACTTTCTCCAACTGCTGCGCAAAGCCGGCCTTTAGGCTCCCGCGGCAGCATTCGAACGAATGCCCGTTTAAATACGAAAATAGTGGTGGTCACTTCGAGGATTCGGGGTGACCACTATTTATAGACGCAACAAGTGAATAGGAAACCCTGCCATGCAATTGAAAATCGCCAAAATTATTAATAGCCTGCTTATCGTTCTGACCGTAATTATCTTAGCGCTTGCGGGAGGCTATATCTTTGTATACAACCGCTACCCCGAATTTAGGACGACTTACTTAATTATTTTCGTGCTTGTTGCTATTGGATTGATGCTCTTTTTCAGATGGATGGAAGAGGGCTGGGACAAACGTGTCATTACCCGCATGGTCAAAGATGGTAAGGTCGCGTTGGCAAATATCAAACACTCGGAACGCGTGATGCGCATGCGCGACAGCACATTTACCAATTTCTGGCTGTATGAATTCGTGGCAGATTTGGTAACTCCCGATCTCGTAAACCTGAACGAAGTGAAATTCTGGGAAAAAATGAATGCGGACACCCAACAGATTCCCAACGGCTCCGTCTTTGTGACGTACGACCCCGAAAAGCCAACCCAAATCTTTGTTGTGCCAAATGTGTTGATCAGCCAGCTGCCCGAGCTGATGCCCGTGGTGCGTAAGATTGAAGCGAATGCGTCCATTCGGTACCTGGACGCGTATTACAACAAAGGCATGGTTATCAAAAGCATGAAAGACTCGCTGGCGGAGCAGAGCCAGGCGGTGGAAGAAAAGAAAAAGAAGGAAGGCTGAGATGATGAGGATTGGGACAATAGGAACCGGGATTATCGTTGATGGTTTTTTTGATGCGGTCAGCAAGACCGACGACGCAGAAGTGGTTGTGATCTACTCGCGCAATGAAGAAACCGCGCAGGCTTTTGCAGCCAAGCACAACCTGACAAAATGGCATACAGACCGGGATGCTTTTCTGAATGACCCTGAGATCGACGTCGTTTATGTAGCCTCACCCAATTCGCTCCATTACCAATGGACGCTTGATGCCCTGAAGGCAGGCAAAGGGGTCATTTGCGAAAAACCCTTTGTTTCGACCCGCGCGGAGTGTGAGACCCTGCGTAATCTTGCTCACGAAAAAGGCTTGTTCCTGGTGGAGGCTATCACTGTCCCGCATCTGCCCAACTTCCAATTGATCCGCGACCATTTGGATAAAATCGCTCCGGTCAGGTTGGTGCAGCTCAACTTTTCGCAGTACTCAAGCAAACACAAAGCTTTTTTGGAAGGCAAGAATCCGAACATCTTCAACCCTGCCTTTGCTGGCGGCGCCTTGATGGATATCAACTACTACAACTTGCGCTTCATGCTTGATCTGTTCGGCGAGCCTGAGAATGTGCGCTATTTTGCCAATCTTGCGCACAATGGCATCGACACATCCGGTGTGCTGCTGATGACCTATCCGGGTTTTCTGGCAGAGGCTGTAGGGGCAAAGGACAGCCGCAGCGAGAATATGGTGCAAATCCAGGGCGAAAAGGGTTACATCAAAGTGCCCAAGGAAAGCAGCCGCTGCATCTCGTTCACGGTAGTCACCCAGAATGGCGAAGAAACATTCAATGAGCAGGCAGATGATAACGTGCTTGTCTATGAGATGCGGGAATTCGCTGAAATGTACCAAACTAACGACCTGGCCAAACGAGATGAATTGTTGGAAATGACCTGCCGTGGCATGAAGTGGCTTGAGATAGCCCGCAAGGACGGCGGAGTATATTTTGAAGGAGAAACGCGATATGTGGATTAGATCAACCCGGATTTACACTGAAGATGGTCTGTTGGACGGCTGGATGCGGATTGAAGAGGGGAAGATTATCCAATTTGGCAAGGGTGAAAAAGAAGGCGCGGTTGATTTTGGCGACCTGCGCATCATTCCCGGCATATTTGATACGCATATCCACGGCACCCAGGGCTATACCATGTGGGAGGAAGGCGAGAGTGGGGATATTGATTTCCAGTTGGATGGCTTTTTGAAGGGTGTGGCGAGTGAGGGTGTGACGTTAGTTCTCCCAACGCTTTTTAGCGCTACCGGTGACGGCGAGGGCGCCCTGGAAGTACTGAAGAAAACCGCGAATCGAGTCGGCAAGCCGCAAAACGGCGCGAACGTGGCGGGTGTGCACTTTGAAGGCCCCTACTTGAACCGGGTCGGCGAGAAAGGCATCCGTCCGAAACCCCCCACGATCAATCTGGATTTTGTGCGTAAGGCGATCGAGGCTGGGAGCGGACATCTAAAACTGATGGGGTTGGCACCAGAACTGCCCCAGTCAGAAGAATTGGTCGACCTCCTGATAGAGCATGGCGTAATCGCCGCGTTTACCCACACGGATTGTAATTCAACCCAGGCATTTGCCGCTTTCGATCATGGCATTACCGTGGCGACGCATCTGTGCAACGTGATGACCGGAATTCACCACCGCGATGTGGGCGGGTTGGGGGCAGCGCTGCTGGATGAACGCGTTACCTGCGAGCTGATCTGCGACGGCTTGCACGTCTCTAATCCGATGATCGAGATTGTGATGCGTGCCAAGCCCCACGAAAAAATCATGCTGATTTCCGATTGCACCGGTTATTCCGGCGCGCCAACCGGTACCTATAGGGGCTTCCTGGGGCATTCAGGCGAAGTGATCGTGGACGATTTGGGCTTTGTCCGCGAAACAGGTGGGCGTCTGCGCGGGAGCAGTAAGCCGGTGCTCTATGGCATCTGGAACCTGGTGGAAAACGTCGGGCTTGAGATGGACGACGCCTTGAGGATGGCCTCACTCGTGCCTGCCCGAAAATATGGTTTTGGAGATAAAAAGGGTTCGCTGAAAATTGGCAAAGACGCTGATTTTGTGGTGATCAGTGATGATTACAAAGCACTTGAAACTTACGTGGAGGGGCGCAAGGTCTTCGACCGTGCCAGTGAAGGAGATAAGATTTTTAACCAGCAAATGCTGGAGACTTTACTGAGGTGAAAATGATCAAAGTAGCAACATCCACCCGCTATGTAACCCCGCAGGAACCCTGTTTTATGGGCGGCTACGGCATGCGCAGGCAGAAGTCTGAAGGCATCCTCGATGAGTTGAAATGCACTGCAGTACTCCTGGAGATCGATGGGTCGCCCATTGTGATGTGCGATGTGGAAATCCTGATGATCACATCGGAAATCGTCACAGCAGTCAAAGAAAGACTATTGCGCGAGTATGGCATCCAGCCTGAAATGGTCACCATCGCTACCACCCACACCCATGCCGGCCCGGAGATCCGTTCCGAGCGATTGCCAATGTTTGATGAAGAAAGTGATGATAGCTTTTGGCGGCGATATCAGGACTTCTTGAAGGAAAGGATCTTTATCACCATCGCTGACTGTTTTGAAACTGAGCTGAGAGAAGCTGAGGCCTGGTATCGTACCGTGAAAATTGAGGGGTTGTATGGCAATCGGAATGGGATTGGCAAGCCCGAGGACAAAGATGTCACGTTGATCGTCTTCAAAAACGAAAAAGAGGTGTTGGCTGCAATTGTGAATATTGCCTGCCACCCGACCGTGTTGGGCGCCCAGAACCTGCAGATCAGCAGTGACTTGCTGGGGTACATCAGCCGTGGTGTCAAAGAAAGACTGGGAGTGTATCCACTGATGATGCAAGGCGCTTCCGGGGATATGAGCAACCGCAACTACCGCCAGGGGCACGATGCACAAGAGCTGACCCGCACGGGTGAGGGCATTTTGGCACAGCTATTTGCCAGCCAGGAATTAGCCCCGCTCAGCCTGGACAAACCGGTGGTCGAACCTTACCACTGGGAAACCAGTTATCCAGTGGATAAAGAAGCTCTCAAAAAACTGCAGATGCAAATCAGGCAGCAAATGGCAGCCGAAGAAAATTACGACAAGCACAAGATCCTGCTTTCTTCGGATTATGCGATTGACCTCAAGTTGAAGAAAGAGGAAATTACCGCCAATTTTGATGCGGCAATTATCCGAATGGGAGATCTCGAAATCTGTAAGCAGCCCGGGGAAATGTTCTCGCGCTTTGGCATGAAGATCAAAGCCGCCAGCAAGGCAAAGCTCCCGCTCATCTGGGGTTATGCCGATGACTATGGCGGCTATCTTGCGGACGAGGGTGAGTATGGCAAGACCTACGAAAGCATCATGTCACCCATGCCAAAAGGCGCTTCGGAAGAAATTACTGATGACCTGGCCCGTTTAATGGCAGGAGAAACGGAGTAAAGATGAAATATTCAAATGAATACCTGGAACATTTGGAAGGAATCCTTGAGAAGATCAAGGCGAATGAAGAGCAATACCGCGAAACTGCAGCCGCGATATTGGAACGAGTCAAGCAAGGAGGAATGATATTTCCCTTTGGCACCGGGCATGGGCATCTTCTGGCACTTGAGATGTTCTATCGCGCTGGCGGCATGGTGCGGGTTAATCCGATACTGACCGAAGAACTGATGCTGCACAAATCAGCCACAGGTTCCTCAGCTTTTGAACGCAGCGAAGGCAAGGCTGAGCCACTGCTGGAGGAATTCAAGGTCAGTGAAAAGGATGTGGTGATTGTGTTCTCGAACAGCGGCATCAACCCGCTGACCATCGAGATGGCTTTGGGTGCAAAAGAACGCGGCGCTCTAACCGTAGCTCTGACCAATTTGAACCATTCACGTCCACTGCAGAGCCGCCACCATTCGGGATTGAAATTGTATGAGATTTGCGACATTGTGCTCGATAATTTTGGTGTCTTGGGCGATGCCTGCGTGAAGGTTGCTTCGGGGATCAAGATCGCGCCGACATCCACGGTCTCTGGAGCAGCGATTGTGCATACCCTGACTGCCATGATGGTTGAGCTGGCGGAGGCAGAGGGCTATGAACTCGAACTATACACTTCCGGCAACGTGCCCAATGGGCACGAACGCAACCTGGCGCTGATAGAAAAGTACAAAGGTGTTATTAAAAGCCTCTAAGCCGGACACCTAACCGGAATGGAAAGGAATTGTTTTGAAGAGAGAATTCAATAAAGAGAATATCAAGTTAGCCGCTTTCGATCTGGATGGGACGATTCTGACCAAGAGTTACATTACCGAGGTGACCAAAGCTGCCATTACACGCCTGGCTGAAAGCGGGGTGAGGACGATCGTGGCGACCGGTCGGCACTTATTCCAATTACCCCCCGCGGTATTGGACATTTCCAGTTTCCAGATTGCCATTGGTTCCAACGGCGCGATGATTGGCAATATTCGCAGTCACGAACTTTACCATTTTGATGGTTTCGATGTGGAAACCGCTTTGCGATTTCTGCGCTGGTTACCCACCGTGACCAATTCCTTCCACATCGCTTTTCAAGACGGTTCTGGCTACCTGATGCGAGAGGATTACGAGCGGTTGCTCGATTTGCAGCCCAACGATGTGGAGAGGGAAAAATCAGCTCGGGAATACCAGCGGGTTTATACGATCCTTGATGACCTTGATCATGTCGAACAAACCATGAAGCCGGTGGCTAAGTTTGGTTTCAGGATGGCAAAAGAGGAAGACGTGCCTGCCGCGGTTCAGCTGGTGCGGCAAAATTTTGGGTTTGAAGCTGCCATCACGGATTATCAGACCATCGAGGTGACAAAAGCCGGCGTGACGAAAGCTTCCGGGTTAATACGTGTGTGTGATCACTATGGACTGAAGCCCGAAAATGTGATTGTCTTCGGCGACAGCGGTAACGATGTACCGGCGATGAGAATAGCCGGCTATGCCGTGGCGATGGGCGACGCCGCCCCAGATGTAAAAGCCGCGGCAGATGAAGTCACAGCAAGCATCCATGATGATGGCGTGGTCCTGGCGATTAATCGTTTATTTGACCTGTAAAGGAGAAAAATGGCAGTTCAACCCTCTGAAATTAGGAAATTGAAGACTGAACAGCGCAACCCTGCAACTCTGGATATTGACCTGCTTCCCACGCTGGCTATGGTGCGGATGCTGAACGATCAAAACCGGGTGCTGGCTGACGCGGTGGACGAGCAGGCTGAACAGATAGCGAAAGCTATCGAGCTCATTACTGAACGCATGCAGCGCGGAGGACGCTTGATCTATATTGGCGCAGGCACCAGCGGCAGACTTGGTGTGATGGATGCCGCTGAGATCCCGCCAACCTTTTCATACCCTCCCGAGGGAGTGGTTGGCTTGATTGCTGGCGGTGACCTCGCCCTTCGTGGGGCAGTGGAACACGTTGAGGATGATCCCCTGGCAGCCGCTGAACAGCTAAAGGCTCTCGGTCTATACCAGAACGATGTCGTGTGCGGCATCGCTGCCAGTGGGCGGACGCCCTATGTGATTGGCGGGTTGGATTACGCCAAGAGTGTTGGCGCGGGGACAATCAGCGTTGCGAATAACAAGCACAGCGAAATTGGCAGACATGCGGATGTGGCGATCGAAGTTGAAACCGGACCGGAAGCGCTTTCAGGCTCAACCCGCCTGAAGGCTGGCACCGCCCAGAAACTGGTGTTGAACCTGCTCTCAACAGGGACGATGATTCAGCAAGGCAAAACTTACAGCAACCTGATGGTGGACGTCAAAGCGACGAATGAGAAACTGCAGGCGCGCTGCCTGAACATCCTGCGGGAAATCTTCCCCGCGTTGGAAACCGAGCGCCTTGCGGAAGCCCTGGCACGTGCAAATGGCAGCGTGAAACTGGCGGCAGTCATTATCAAAACCGGGCTTCCAGTGGAGCAGGCGCGCGCTGAACTGGAACGGCACGACGGGCATCTGCGCCGCGTCTTTGGGGAGGCATAAGATGCTGGCGAGAACCGTCATCATTCCAGCCAAAGGACGAGCGGAAGTTGTGGAGGAAGAGCTCGATACCAGCCGTTTACAGCCCAACGAAGCCATCATCCAGGCAGAAGCCAGCATGATTAGCGCCGGCACAGAACTCTCGCGCGTGTTCGAGATCAAGAAAGGCTTTAGCTACCCTGTGCGCCCGGGCTATTCGGCGGTGGGAAAAGTGCTGGCGAAGGGGGAGGGGCTGACCGACCTGCAGGTTGGGGACCGGGTGTTCTATACCGGACCGCACGCATCGATCTGCCGCTTCTCCCGCGGGAACCGTACCCAGGGTCCGATGATCTTTAAGTTGCCTGAGGGCATTAGCCCACAGGAAGGCTCGTTGATCACGCTGGCATTGGTGGCCATCAGCGGCGTGAACAGCGTGGAAGTCCGTTTGGGCGATCGGATAGGCGTGTTTGGCATGGGAATGATTGGGCTTTTGGCAGCACTGATGCTCAAGAAGCTTGGGGCAGAGGTGGTGGCAATTGACCCGGTGGTGGAGCGCTGTGCCCAGGCGCAGCAGATGGGCATTACACAGATCGTAGATTGCCCGGCGGAAGAGCAGCTGGCGCAGATCCAGGCGCGCTTTGGCGGGCTGGACGCGGCTGTGGACGTGACAGGCGCGGCACGAGCTATTGAGACGGCAGTTCTTTCTACCAAGAAATACGGGCAGGTGACGCTGCTGGGCACCCCTCGCGCAGCCTGCACCCTGGATGTGACCCCCATGCTGAATGCCATCCACATGCGCATGCTGCGCGTGACCGGGGCATTCAACAGCCTGGAACCGGTGTTTGAGAGCGAAGGCATGCGCATGAACGTGGCGCGCAACTTTGAGACCGTTTGCGGCATGATCTTGAGCCGCGAACTGCCAGTTTCGTGGCTGATCAGCCATGTGATCAAGCCTGAGGAAGTGGAAAGAGCCTACCACGGCTTGATGTTCGAACCGGATCTGTACCACTGCGTGGTGATTGACTGGAGCAAGTAGTTCGTTTATTGCCTGGTTACGTTGGGTCATGCCCGACTTTGTAGCATATCCGTTACAATTAGGGTATGAAAATTTTCCATAACATCTCACAATTGATAACCCTGGCAGGGGGTCCCCAGCGGGGACTGCAGCTTGGTAGACTTGGCATGATCGAGCAGGGTGCTGTTGTCTGTGAAGGTGAAAACATACTTGCTGCCGGCGGAAATGAAGAAATGCTGGAGCGCTATCCCGACGCTGAACGCGTTGACCTTCATGGTCGGGCGGTCGTGCCAGGGTTCGTGGACCCACATACCCACCTGATCTGGGCAGGAGACCGCGCCAACGAGTTTGAGATGCGCCTGCAGGGCAAGAGCTACATGGAGATCATGGCAGCCGGAGGGGGGATCCTGGCGACGCTTACGGCTACGAGGAATGCCAGCCTTGAGCAACTGATGGAAGAAGCCCGCAGCCGGGGAGATACCGCCTTCTCCTATGGCACTACCACCATTGAAGCCAAAACAGGTTATGGACTGGACATTGAAACCGAACTGCGCCAGTTGGAAGCCATCCTGGAGCTGGATCGCACCGCACCGATCGAGATCGTGCCCACCTACATGGGCGCGCATGCCATCCCACCGGAATACAAGGGTAATCCCGCCGGCTATACCCGGTTTTTGTGTGAAGAGGCACTGCCCGCGACCAAACAATGGTGGCTTGAGCATGCCAGTGGGCGACCTCTGCCTTTTGTGGACGTCTTTTGCGAGGCGGGTGTGTTTGAAATTGAAGAAACCCGTGAGATCCTGAGCGCGGCAAAGGCTCTCGGTTTCCCGCTCAAACTGCACGCTGACGAATTTGAGAACTTAGGCGGCGCCAGCCTGGCAGCAGAACTTGGAGCTGTCTCGGCAGATCATTTGGTGAAGACCTCGCTGAAAGATATCGCCCGCTTAGCGGCGAGCGAGACCGTGGCAGTGTCGCTCCCGGGCACGCCGTTTGGCCTGGCACAGCAGGAATACACTCCGGCAAAGGAAATCCTGGCAGCCGATGGCTACCTTGCCCTGGCGACTGACCTGAACCCGGGCACCACCTGGAACGAATCCATGCAGTTCATCCAGGCGCTGGCTTGCCGCTACCTCAAACTGACGCCTGCCCAGGCACTGGCTGCCTCCACGATCAATGCTGCCAAGGCAGTTGCCCTGGAGCACACAGTGGGTTCGATTGAACCGGGGAAACAGGCAGACTTTTTGGTGTTGACCACGCCGGATTACCGCAACCTAAGTTACCGCTATGGAACCAACCAGGTGGCAATCGTTGTCAAAAAGGGCGATCTTTACCCAAATGCTGATTAGGTAAATATGGACCCGGAACTGACGCGCCAGTTGATCAATTTGGCCATCCTCATAGCGGGGGTGCTGGCGATTATCTGGGTGCTGCGAGACGTCTTAAAACTGGCATGGCGGGTGATCCGGACGATTGTTTTGATTTTGATCTTGCTGGTGATCCTGGGGAACATCCTGGGCATTATCCAGCTTCCGAGGTTGTGATGGAATTGAGCATTGAGCAAGCCCGCGCGTATTACCCTGGCGATGACCCCGTGCATGGCTTCGACCATGTTATGCGGGTCTACCGGATTGCTGAGAAGCTTGGAAAAGAAGAAGGCGCGGATCTTGAAATCCTGCATACCGCCGCGCTTTTGCATGATTCAAAAGGTGCGGATCCGCGCGGCGAGGGGAACGAACGCGAGGTACACCACCTGCTCAGCGCGGAGTTTGCTGAGACCGTGCTGATGGAGATGGGCTGGCAGCCGGAACGCATTGCAGCCGTGCAGCACTGCATCCGCAGCCACCGCTACCGCGCGCAGGACGAACCCCCGCAGACCATTGAGGCGATGTGCCTCTTTGACGCGGACAAGCTGGACGTTCTGGGTGCGATTGGGGCGGCGCGCACCACGGCATTCTCCGCGCAGGCGAATTTGCCGTTTTACCGCGAGCCCTCTCAGCGCTTTTTGGAGAGCGGCGAGCATGAGCCCGATGAACTGCACAGCGCTTATCATGAATATTTGTTCAAGTTGCAGTTTGTGCACAAGAGGCTGCTGACCAAGGCTGGCAGAGCCATTGCCGAGCAGCGTGA
>WOYI010319929.1_pt1 | contig 32452 bp, 30 predicted proteins | sample 6423411 | NCBI WGS metagenome assembly WOYI01 (sample SAMN13441803, study PRJNA592873) | oil field metagenome | biome: oil field; feature: oil-well bore; material: oil-contaminated soil; isolation source: oil-contaminated soil from oil-well borehole | place: Germany: Wietze | collected 2016-10-18 ...
TTGTGGCTCAGCCCTTTCAGCCGGACAAAGTTGTCCCGGTCTCCGAGATAGCGGGGATGCCTGTGGATCAGGTGATGTTCGGTTCCTGCACCAACTCTTCTTTGCAGGATATCCTTTCCGCCGGCTGGATGATGTCGGCAGGGAAGGTGCATCCCAATGTCGACGCCGGGATCTCTCCGGGAAGCCGACAGGTGATCCTTGAGGCCGCTGCCAGGGGCGCCCTGGAGCAGCTGGTCGGCGCAGGGGTGCGGATACTTGAATCGAGCTGCGGCGCTTGCATAGGCATGGGTTTCGCCCCGCCCAGCGACGGTGTTTCGCTGCGGACGATAAACCGGAACTTCCTTGGACGCTGCGGTCACAAGACGGGCAAGGTCTACCTTGTCAGCTCCGAGACGGCGGCCGCGTCGGCTCTTGCGGGCAGGATCACCGATCCCAGGGGGATCGGTAAAAAACCTTTCCTGTTCCGTATGCCCGAACGCTTCGTCATCGACGACAGCATGTTCCTGTACCCCTCGCCCGATCCGGATAAGGTAAAGATCAGGCGCGGACCCAATATCGCCCCTCTGCCCGAGATGAAGCCCCTGCCGGCCCGCCTGAAAGGTGATGTGCTTCTGAAGCTGGGAGACAACATCACTACCGACCACATAATGCCCGCGGGAGCCAACATCCTGCCGCTGCGCTCTAATATCCCCGGGATCTCGAAGCATGTCTTCGAAGTCGTGGATACCACCTTCCCCGAGCGGGCATTGCAGCAGGGCGGCGGGATCCTGGTGGGAGGGGCCAACTACGGCCAGGGTTCAAGCCGTGAACATGCCGCGCTTGCGCCCCGTTACCTGGGGGTCAGGGCTGTTCTGGTCAAGAGCTTCGCGAGGATCCATCTGGCCAACCTGGTCAACTTCGGCATCCTGCCACTTGTTTTCGAGAACGAGAATGATTATGACGCCATCGAGCAGGGCGACAGCCTGGTTTTCGACTCCGCGACCCTGTCCGCCGCCGCGGCGGCGATCCTGAGGAACGAAACCAGGGGCATGGATATTCCCGTAAGGACTCCGGTCGGCGCGAAGGATCTGGAGATCATCAAGGCGGGCGGCCGTCTCAGCTACATCAAGCCGAAGACCGCCTGAAGTCAAGAGCAGAGAACGGACAACAGAAGAGGAGGTTTTGAGAATGTCTGTTTTTGAAGGGTTGAAGCTCACGAAGATCAAGCCCCCGAGCGAGGGAGAGAGGATACGCTTTGAAAAGGGGTCAATGGTCGTTCCGGATGTTCCCGTGATCCCCTTTATTGAGGGAGATGGAGTGGGTCCGGATATTACTGCCGCAATGAGGACAGTGATCGACACGTCCGTCCGAAAGGCCTACGCCGGGAAAAGAAGGCTTGCCTGGTGGGAGATCTTTGCGGGAGAGAAGAGCCATGATCTGTTCGGCGAGTGGATACCGGAGGATACTTTCGAGGCTATCCGGTATTTCCGAATTGCCATAAAGGGGCCGCTCACCACACCGGTCGGCGGTGGCATCCGCAGCCTCAACGTGACATTCCGCCAGACTCTGGACCTTTACGCCTGCGTGAGGCCCGTGCGCTATTTCCAGGGCGTACCCGCCCCCCTGAAGACCCCGGAAAAGGTCGACATGATGGTATTCCGGGAAAACACGGAGGACGTATACGCCGGGATAGAATGGGCTGCCGGAACCCCGGAAGTGGAGAAGGTGCGCGCCTTCCTGGCGGGAATGGGGGCGGAGATCCGGCCGGGTTCGGGAATAGGCGTCAAGCCGATCTCCGAGACCGGCAGCAAGCGGCTGATGCGGGTGGCCATCCGCTACGCCCTGGATCACGGCTCCCGCAGCGTGACCATAGTCCACAAGGGGAACATCATGAAATTCACCGAGGGCGCGTTCCGGACCTGGTGCTACGAGGTGGCGGCGCAGGAGTTCGGGGACGTCACCGTGACCGAGGAGCAGGTGGAGAAAAAACATGACGGCAAAATACCGGCAGGGAAGCTTCTGATAAACGACCGCATCGCGGATGCCATGTTCCAGCAGATCCTTCTGCGTCCCGAGGAGTATGACGTGCTGGCGACGCCTAACCTCAACGGCGACTACATCTCGGACGCGCTTGCCGCGGCGGTGGGAGGACTGGGCCTGGCTCCGGGCGGCAACATGAACGACGAGATAGCCTTTTTCGAGGCAACGCACGGCACCGCCCCCAAGTACGCCGGCCTCGACAAGATCAACCCGGGATCACTCATCCTTTCGGCTGTGCTGATGCTGGAGCACATGGGCTGGAATGAGGCCGCGGATCTTGTCGTAAAGGCGATGGAGAAGACGATCGGATCCGGCGTGGTCACTTACGACCTGGCCCGCCAGATGGGATCCTCCATAGAGGTCTCCTGCTCCGGTTTCGCCAGGGCGATATGCGATAACATGTAACCTTGAAGGGGGTGCACAACACATGGTGCAGTTGGTTGTGCAGGCAGGAACGCTTGAGTCGTCGGATTGCCTTGTGACAGTGGGTCCCGGTTCGGGGATAACCCTGGAATACAGCGGCGGCAATGCCTTTCTGTTCCGCAGGAGGACCGAGACAATAGTCCGGGAGGTGCTGGAGAGTTCCGGGGTGACGGATGCGGCCGTGACTATCCAGGATCAGGGCGCTCTTGAGCCCACGCTTCGGGCGCGGATCGAAACGGCCCTCGGCCGGGCCGCCCGGAAAGAGGGGCAGGCTCATGGCTAATCCGAGGCGCTCGATGCTCTATATACCCGGAAACAGTCCGGGAATGATACAGCACGCCCCGATCTTCGGGTCCGATAGCGTGCTTCTCGACCTTGAAGACGCCGTTTCCCGGGGTGAAAAGGACGCGGCCCGCATGCTCGTGGCAAGCTTCCTGCGTTCGATGGATTTCGGCGATATGGAGGTGACAGTCAGGGTCAACGGTGCGGACACCGCTTTCTTCCGCGCCGACCTCGAGGCGGTGGTCCCATGCAGGCCCGATGCGGTCCGTATCCCCAAGTGCAACGGCCCCGAAGACGTTCTGGCGGCCGTAGAGATGATCGACCGGATAGAGAAGGAGAACGCTCTCACGCCGGGATCTGTGAAGATTCACGCCATGCTTGAAACAGCTCTGGGGATCGAGAACGCCTTTGCCGTGGCGACATGTTCCCCACGAGTCGATGCGCTGACGCTGGGCGGGCAGGACCTTACCGCCGACCTGGGTGTTCCGAAGACCCGTGAAGGCGCCGAGCTGCTTTATGCCCGCGGCCGGGTGGTCGTGGCCGCGCACGCCGCAGGAGTGGCCTCGTTCGATACGGTCTGGACCGACGTTAACGACAACGAGGGGCTTCTGGATGAGACCCGCAGGGTGATCGGCCTGGGTTTCACGGGGAAAGCAGCCATACACCCGGCCCAGATCGCATGGATCCACGAGGCGTTCCGCCCGTCGGATGCGGAGACGGCGAAGGCGCGGCGGATAGTCGAAGCGGCCGGGGAAGCCGAAAAGGCTGGCCGGGGCGTCGTCGCCGTTGACGGCCGGATGGTTGACGCACCCGTGGTAAGAAGAGCGCGCTGCGTACTGGATCTGGCGGCTCTTTACGCCCCTGAAGCGGAGGGAAAGCCATGAAAAACAAGGTGAACAGCATAGGACGCACCGTTCCGGAGAGTGTGGAAGGTCTGGGAAGGTTCGAATCCTATAGGGGAGCTTTCGCCCTCATTGACGAAGAGAGGAATACTCCGCGAAAAGCCCCGGCGATGCGCCCTGAACCTCCCTGCCGCAGCAAGGTTCGCCCGTCGCTTCGTGAAGCCGTGGAGAGGTCGGGGCTGCAAAGCGGCATGACGGTCTCCTTTCATCATCATCTCCGCGAAGGTGACGCCGTGCTCCCGATGGTACTGTCCGAGCTTGAGGCCATGGGTCTGCGCGACCTGACCATCGCTCCGAGTTCCCTGACAGGAGCCCATGAAAGTGTGGCCGGCCTGATCCGCAGGGGCGTGGTGAACCGTATCTTCACATCGGGGCTCAGGGGAGCAGTGGGCAAAGCCGTCTCGTGCGGGGAGCTCGATATCCCCGTTGTGATCCGCAGCCATGGAGGCCGGGCGCGGGCCATAGAAGAGGGGAGCATAGACATCGACGTAGCGTTCCTGGCGGCGCCGTCCTGCGACTGCCTGGGCAACATCACGGGAGCCAGGGGTGCATCCGGGTGCGGTTCCATGGGGTACGCAATGCTGGATGCGCAGTATGCCCGCCATGTGGTGGCCGTCACCGACAACCTGGTGGAGTATCCCCTGCAGTCTCCCGTGTCCATCCATCAGCATCAGGTCAATTCGGTCGTCCGGACGGAAAGCCTGGGAGATGCTTCGAAGATAGCTACCGGGTCCGCAAGGATCTCCCGCAATCCGGTTGACCTGCGCATCGCGAAGAACGCCTTTGACCTTATACTCGCCTCGCAGCTTATGGCGCCAGGAGTGTCGTTCCAGGTGGGTGCGGGCGGGGCCAGCCTTGCCGTCGCCGCTTTCGTCAGGGATCACATGAAGAAAAAGGGAATACAGGGAAGCTTCGGACTCGGGGGCGTCACCGGCTACATGGTGCAGATGCTCGAAGAGGGGCTGTTCAGGAGCCTTTTCGACGTACAGAGTTTTGATGCCGCCGTACGGGATTCTCTGGCCGAAAACCCCCGCCATGTCGAGATAGACCAGTCGCTTTACGCAAATCCCTTCAACAGGGGGTGCATGGTTCACAACCTCGATATCGTCGTTCTTGCGGCCCTTGATGTGGACACCGATTTCAATGTCAACGTGATGACGGGTAACGACGGAGTTCTGCGCGGGGCGTCGGGGGGACACTGCGACACGGCCGCGGGAGCGGCGCTGTCCATCGTGGTGGCGCCATCCTTCAGGGGAGGGGTCCCCACCATAAAGGACCGGGTCCAGACCGTCGTGACTCCGGGCGAAAGCGTGGATGCCATAATCACCGAGCGCGGAATATGCATCAACCCCCTGCGCGAAGATCTCCTGGCAGCTGCCGCCCGTGCCGGCCTGCCGCTTCGGGATATAGAGGTCCTCAAGGAAGAAGTGGAGCAGCTGACAGGCCGGCCGGAAAAGCCGGAATTCGACGAAGACAGGGTCGTGGCCCTGGTGGAGTACCGGGATGGAACGCTTATAGACAGCGTCTACAGGGTGAAATGACTTTTTCAGTTCATGTGCACGAAGTTGAGGGCAGGTGGTGGATGTTTTCGTGAAAACGGAGATCATCGAGATGCGTGGTGTTTTCAGAGATGATCTTAAGTCGTTCTTCATTGAAACAGGATGGCAGGAGATTTCACCGGGTCTTTGGAAGGGAGAGCACGGCAGTATGGAAATGGGGGAGCAAAGCGAAGTGCCCCTTGGCTCCATAAAGCTCCCCTCGGTTACACTTGTCTTCAGGCTCAGGGAGAGAGATCATGAAAAAGTATTATCCGCCTTCCGTTCCAGATTTCTGAAGGCAGGAGGCTAGTCCGGGGAGGCTGGTAGCGTGGCCACAAGGAAAATAGAGCTCGGCACAGGTATTTCAGCTCCAGCAGCCGGGTTCGAAAGCGCAGCCGTTCCGACGGAAGCCCACCGCCTCATAATGCGGCATTATGCCTCTCCCCTGATGCTCGGACCCGACCCGACCCCGAAGCTCCTGGAAATGATGATGCACATGTTCACGGAGGAGGAGGCTGAGATAGTCCGGCACCTCCCCCCTTTAAGGGCGAGGACAGCAGGGGCTGTTTCCGCGAAGGCGTGGCGGCCTGTCGATGAGACCGCCCGGATACTCGACTTCCTTGCCCTGAAAAAACGCGTCATCCTGGCGTACGGAGATCCCCGCAAGTACACCATCCTTCCCATCGTTCCAGGTACGTTTGAGATGGCTCTTATGACCCCCGATCTCAGAACCCGCAACCGGTGGCACGCGGAGTTCGCCCGGCTTTTCGAGCGCCTATGGGATGAAGGGTACATCGTCCGCTATACCCGCTCCATAAGGCCGGGAATAAGGTATCTGCCAGTCCACGGAGTATACGGTTCCATTCTCAACGCTTGCCCCTCCGAGCGGATGGAGGAGATCATCAAACCCTACAGTGAATTTGCAGTGGGAATGTGCCAGTGCCGCATGGCCATGAACCTGGTGGACAAGGGATGCGGGCGTCCCCTCGAAAACTGTGTTGTGATGGGGCCGGGAGCCGCCAGGTTCATAGACGGAGGCTTGATGAGGCGTACGGATGCCTCGGAGGTCCTGGCGATCAAGCGTGACGCGGAGGAGCACGGCTGCGTAAGCTGGACGATGAGCAATGTGGGGGGAGTCCCGCACGGAAACTCAAGCTGCTCATGCTGCGGATGCTGCTGCCATGCGATGAGGAGCATCAGCCAGTTCAACTTCCCTGCGATGATAAGCCCGCCGGCCTTCATGCCGCACTTCGACTCCGCAAAATGCATCAACTGCGGTGCATGCGTTACCGCCTGCCCCATGGGGGCCTGGTCGATAGCCGGAGGTTCCATCGCGTTCGATTCCGCGAGGTGCATCGGATGCGGTCTCTGCGTCGTAGCATGCAAAAAGGGGGCGATGACCCTCACAGAAGCCGGAAATTCCTCCAGTAACGCTCCAGGGTGGCTCAGATTCTTTTTCGACAACGCTCCCGGATATCTCTCCAACGCCTTCAGGGTCTGGGCGCGAAGACTTATCTCCTGAAATACATCTGGAACGTATATACTTTTGGTCTGGGAGGTGGAACAGGTGAAGGATTTCGAGAAAATGGGATCTTTCTATCTTGGCAGAGAAGTCGACGATGCCTCAGGGTCGATGACAGGAGATCTGGTTCTCTACGACGCCAAGGACCTCACGACCCACGGGATCATCATCGGAATGACGGGAAGCGGCAAGACGGGTCTGGCGCTCTCTCTCATCGAGGAGGCGCTTATCGACAACATTCCAGTGATAGCGATCGACCCCAAGGGGGACATTCCAAACCTTCTGCTGACCTTTCCGCAGTTCAGACCCGAAGATTTCAGACCATGGATAAGCGAGCAGGAAGCGGCGCGAAAGGGGCTCTCCTCCGACGAATTTGCCGCGAAGACAGCCTCGGACTGGAAGAACGGCCTTGCCGAGTGGGGTATAGACGGCGCCCGGATCGAGAAGATGAGAAACTCGGTGGACATGACTATCTACACACCGGGCAGTTCGGCAGGCAGGATGGTCAGCATACTTCATTCTTTCGATGCTCCTCCTGAGGCGATAAGGTTGGACGGGGACCTCTTCAGGGAGAGGATCCAGACGACCGCCGCAAGCCTCCTGGCCCTGATGGGGATCGAAGCGGACCCTCTCACCAGCCGCGAACACATACTTATCTCGAAGATCCTCGAGGAGAAGTGGGGCGGTGGTCAATCCCTAGACATACCATCCCTGATAGAACTTATTAGAGTTCCTCCCTTCCGGGGAGTGGGAGTGCTGGATCTCGAAACTTTCTACCCATCCTCCGCGAGAATGGATCTTGTGCTGAGGCTCAACAATCTTGTGGCGGCGCCCTCCTTCGGACCGTGGATGGAAGGAGAGCCGCTCGATGCAGCGAAGTTCCTTTACACTTCCGACGGAAGACCCAGAGCTTCCATCTTTACGATAAGCCACCTGTCGGAGCGCGAGAGGATGTTCTTCGTCTCGCTCCTGCTCAACGAGATCCTCGGGTGGGTGAGGACCCAGCCGGGGACATCCAGTCTGCGCGCCATCCTATACATGGACGAGATATTCGGGTTCTTCCCGCCGGTGCAGGACCCCCCGTCCAAGACCGTTCTTCTGACACTTCTCAAGCAGGCCAGGGCCTACGGCCTGGGAGTACTTCTTGCAACCCAGAACCCTGTGGATCTGGACTACAAGGGAATATCGAATACGGGAACGTGGTTCATAGGCCGTCTTCAGACCGAGCGGGACAAGGCCAGGATCCTGGAGGGACTCAAAGGCGTATCTGATAAAGGGTACCCCATGCAGGAGATGGACAGGATGATATCCGGCCTCGGCAAGCGGGTCTTCCTTCTGCACAATGTTCACGAGGATCGGCCTGTACTTTTCCAGACAAGGTGGGCCATGTCATACCTCGCAGGACCCGTCACCAGGGAGCAGATACGCCTGATGGCGGGGCCACCGCCGGCAGAAACCGCAGAAAGTACGCCCCGCCCGGCGCCTCAGGTAGTATCTGCAACCCCGAGGCCCATACAAGAAGTTCTCCCCACCGGGGTGGTTTCGTTCTTTCTTCCGGTATCTTCGGTGATCGAGGCAGATTATGCGCCGTTCCTCGGAGCTTTTGCCCGTGTTCACTTCAGTGACCGAAAGCAGGGTATCGAGCAGACCAGAACAGTGGCCTATGCCGTCGAAATGATCGACGGCCCGGTGCCCGTCAACTGGGAGAACTCTTTCGAGATAGCCGTTGATCCCTCTATCCTTTCTCAGGGGATGCCCCCTTCGGTGATGTCCTCCGTACCGCCTGCGGGACTTGACCCGAAGTCCTATACAAAGTGGGGAAGAAATTTCCTCAAATGGCTTCCCAACAACAGCATGTTGCCGATAATGACCTGCCCCGCCATGAAGGAATCCGCAAGGCCGGGTGAGTCGAAGGCCGATTTTGTCGCCCGGCTGGCCATGTCGCGCCGTGAGGCCAGAGACGAGGCTGTCGAAAAGCTCCGCAAGAAGTATGCTTCGAAGATAACGACACTTCAGAACCGTCTCATGAGGGCGGAGCAGGTAATAGAGAGAGAGGCTGAGCAGGCGAAGAACAAGAAGATGGAGACGTTCATTTCGTTCGGGACGGCCATCGCCGGGGCATTCCTCGGCAGAAAGGTCAACACCTACTCCGCATCAAGAATTGGGACCGCCGTTTCAAAGGCCGCGCGGCTGAAAAAGGAGGCTGGCGACGTTGACCGGGCAAGGGAGACGGCGGAGGCAGTCCGGCAGGAGATGGCCGAGCTTGAGCGGCAGCTTGAGGACGAGATCGACGGCACAGGTTTCGGGGATACAATAGAGACCGGAATAGAGGAGAGTTTCATCCGCCCCAGGGCGTCGGATGTGACGGTAGTTCTTCTTGGCCTCTTGTGGCTCCCGTACGCCAAAAACTCCCAGGGCGGTCTTGCGCCGCTCTGGAACCATGTAAAATAGCCTTGGCAATAGCCATAAAATGGAGGGTTTGAGCTGAATATGGCGATTTCCGGAAGATCCGCATGACGAGGAAAATTATTGCGTTTGTTGCCGTTTTGGCTCTTCTGTCGGGCGGGCTCTGGGCGCTGACAAGATCGGCGCAGGTAGAACGTCCCTCTCCTGAATCTGTTGCGGAGCCCGACATCTTCGAAGTCAGCCCTGAAGAAAAGATCAAGGCTGAGGTAGCACCGCCTGTCCGCAAGAAAGAAACGGGCGCGACCTGGCAGTTCCGTTCTGCAGAAGGAGAGCCGTTCAGCCGGAGTGATCTTGATGGCATCAAGCCAGCCTCATCCGGGATAATTTCAGAAAAACCCGGGGCGGCTGTTTTTGACCTCGGTACTATCCATCCTGTTGTAAAGAAGACGGCCGACCAGGCACGCGAACTTGTCGAGGAGTTCGACAGAAAGACACTTGACACGACAACAAGGGTGCTCCAAAAGATCCCCCTTGTTGATATTCGCCCTGACAAGGCAGAATTGCGTCCATCGGGAGATGGTTTGAAGCTGACCCTGACGATGGATCCGGAGGATATCAGTTTCGGGAAGAAACAGCGGACCGCGTCGGACGATAAACCGGCTTCGAATGACAAAGAGGCACCGGAAGATCGGGACTAGAATAAGGGTTCCCCCGCCTTTGGTCAGGATGTATGATCGGAGCATGGAACAAAAAGATACAGGAGGTGGAGTGAAGATGAGAAAGATCGTAGCAACCCATGATGCCCCCGCAGCCCTTGGTCCCTACAGCCAGGCCGTGTGGGCCAACGACATTCTTTTCGTTTCCGGACAGATCTGCATTGATCCCGGAACCGGTGAGATGACCGGGAAAACCGCTGCTGAACAGGCTGAACAGGTATTGAAGAACCTGGGGGCCATACTTGAGTCGCAGGGGCTTAAGTTCACGAACGTTGTCAAGGCGACGGTATTCGCAAAGGACATGAACGACTTCAAGGCCGTCAACGACGTTTACGCGAAATACTTCACCACGGAGCCACCCGCGCGTGCCTTTGTGGAGGTTGCCAGGCTTCCGAAGGATGCCCTTGTCGAGATCGAGGTCGTCGCCGTAAAAGGTTGACGCATTGACAAAAAGAGAGGAAATACGTACTGTTTTATCAAGCCGGCTATACGAACGGCGGATTCTGCTGTATGGGAGGCATTATTTAAATGCAGGGAACAGTCAAGTGGTTCAACGAGGCTAAGGGTTACGGCTTCATAACCCCGGACGAGGGCAACGACGTTTTCGTCCACTTCAGCGCGATCCAGGGAGATGGATTCAAGACGCTTGCAGAAGGTCAGCGTGTCGAATTCGAGGTGGTCCAGGGAGATAAGGGGCCCCAGGCGGCCAACGTAGAGAAGATTTCCTGAACTTGAACTGAGGGGATGTCAAAAGGATTCAGGGTATTTGCGGCGGCTCCATATCAGGATACCGCCGCTTTTTTTCTTTAAGGCAGGAAGATAGCATCCCGATCCTTCTTTTTTCATGGATACTTGCCAGAAAGCCCGATTTAATGCGATAATCGCCCCAAACCAGATACCTTTTCGAGAGGAGGAAAAAGAGTGAACAAGACTGAACTGATCCAGACCGTAGCCAAGGCGGCGGGTTTGAGCAACAGCAAGACGACGCATGTTGTTTCAACGATAATAGGTGAGATCGGAGGCGCTCTGGCCAAGGGGGACAAGGTCCAGATAGCCGGTTTCGGAACCTTCGAGGTGAGACAGCGCGCAGCCAGAGAGGCCCGCAACCCTCAGGATCCAACGAAGAAGGTCAATGTACCCGCCAGAAAGGTCCCCGCTTTCCGCGCCGGCAAGGCCCTCAAGGACAAAGTCAGCTAGATATCCGTCTTATTTTCTGTTTTTTGCTTTCTTTCCCGCCCCGAAAGGGGCGGGTTTTTTGTTTTGAGACCGTAACTCGTGAATCGTGAATCGTGAATCGCCTGAAAACCAGGACCAACCCATTAGGGTCAGGGCTTGAATCCAACCTTATGCGTACGATCAGGAGATGTGTTGAACAAGATGAAGGACTTCGTGTTCGGGCAGGCTGGCAAGGTCCCCATTTAACGGTTTGCGAGTTACGAGTAACGAGTTACGCGTGACGGCTTTAAGGTATAATTTCTTCGGACGATCACAGGTCAGGATATGGGATCGTGAAGGAGAATAAAGGCCCCCTGGACCACAACTCCTCCCCTCTGGGAGGCACCCCCGAGTCCGTTTTTTTCGAGCATTCGGGTGCTGTCAACATGCTTGTAGCATCAGACATGATCCTTCTGGCAGTCAAAGGCTGCTTCCAGGAGATGACGGGCTACGCCCTACCGCTCCGGCTTCGGAATGGAGATCGCGCTGGATGAAGCCGAGGCGGGTATGGGGAAAAAGTACCATCCGTATGAAGCAGGCGCGGCACTCATACTTTTCATGGAGAAGGGGGTTGTAATATGAAAAATGAACTCAGGAGAAAACTTGCAGCGGGCGAAGTGGTCGTTGGACCTTTTGTCGGGGTCAACAGCCCCGACCTGGTCGAGATAATGGGGATAGCAGGATTTGACTTCTGCGTTATCGATACGGAGCACGGCCCCATGGATCCCGAGTCGATCCAGAACCTGGTGCGGGCTGCGGAACTTTCGGGAATGACACCGATAGTGCGGGCGCCGCGTGCGGAAGCCGTGGACATTCTCAAGGTTCTGGATATAGGAGCCCAGGGGATACACGTCCCCCAGGTAAACAGCCGCGGGACGGCAGTGGATGTCGCCAAAGCGGCAAGATATCATCCGGAGGGGCTGAGGGGGGTGGCGGTTCCAAGGGCGCTTTCATACGGACTCAGACCCCTGGGGGAAGCCCTTGCGGAGGCCAACAGGGAGCTGATGGTGATCACGCACTGCGAGAACGTGCAGGGCCTTGAACGGCTCGAAGAAATAGCTTCCGTCGACGGGATCGACCTCATCTTCGTGGGGCCTTATGACCTCTCCCAGTCACTGGGGGTTCCTGGTGAGATATTCCACCCTTCCATGGTGGAGGCGGTATCGCGGGCTCTTGACGCCATTACCGGCGCCGGAAAGCCCGCTGGAATATTCGTGACATCGGTGGACGAGGCCAAACGCCGTATCGACGAAGGGTTCCGCTACATAGCCTACAGCATGGACAGCCTGATCTTCGGGAATGCCTGCAGGGAAGCCCTCAGCACCTTGAGAACCCGCAGGCCGGGCATTTGATGCATCCTTCCTGGCGGGCCATTGACGCCCCGCAGACAGGGCACATATCCGTTTCCGAGAGGGATTCCATCATTCCCTTCTCTTCAAGATCCAGGTAGCCCATGCTCATAAGCCCGTATGATATGGCGTCGGGGACCGACATGATGACCCCGTTGTCGTGCCATACGGGCTGGGATCCTCCGATACCCTTCATCTGCTTGATGATCCCGTGGATCTTCACCCCGCTCCGGAGAGCGAGCGAGATGAGACGTCCCATCGCCTCTGTGAAAGCCATCGTCTCGTGCCCCGATTTGCCCATCGTGGTGAAGACCTCCACCGGGCGTCCGTTCACTTCGTTCACTGTCAGGTAAAGGTTGCCGTAACTGGTTGGTATCTTTGCCGTCTTGCCTCCGAGGATGAAGGGGCGGTCCATCGGTTTTTCGACCTCGGAAACCTGCGGGATCGGCAGCGTCTGCTGCCGGGCGCTCTTTTCTACGTAAAGAACCTGCCCCGCCCTGCAGCCGTCACGGAAGACCGTTATCCCTTTGCAGTAAGTCTTCCAGGCAAGCATGTATGCTTTTTCGACATCTTCCACAGTTGCTGAACCCGGGAGGTTTATGGTCTTGCTGACGGCGTTGTCCACGTGCTCCTGAAAGGCGGACTGCATCTTTACGTGCCATTCCGGGGCGATATCGTGTGAGCTCCTGAAGACCCTTTCAATGACGTCTGGAGATTCCCCCTTCTCCAGGGCTTCCGCGTAGTAGCGGTTCCTGTACGAGAACTGTGTCCCGTCGAGCACCTCCTTGGTGAACTCAAGAGCGAATACGGGTTCGATGCCGGAGGAGCAGTCCGCTATCATGGAGAGCGATCCGGTGGGGGCAATCGTCGTGATAGTGCCGTTCCTCAACCCCGATCCGGGGAGGGCGGGACATTCGCCGCGGTTATGTGCCAGTTCGGAGCTCTCCTTTCTCCCCGTATCCGAGATAAGGGACATCACTTTTCCGGCGAGTTCGAGAGCCTCATCGGAGTCGTATGGAATTCTCAGCTGGAAGAGCATGTCGGCCCACCCCATTATGCCGAGTCCGATCTTTCTGGTCTTCTTGACCATCTCCTCGATCTGCGGGAGGGGATACTGATTGACGTCTATTACGTTGTCGAGGAATCGGACCGCAAGCCTGGTGGTAAGGCGAAGTTTTTCCCAGTTCACGTCGTTTTCGGAAACCATGTTCGCCAGGTTGATACTCCCCAGGTTGCACGCCTCGTATGGAAGCAGCGGTTGTTCGCCACAGTTGTGGACCACGAGTCCGTTGGCGTCGAAGGCGTGTTCTCCGGGAACCCTGACGTCGAAAACCACCTCTTCTCCATCAGGTAGGATCCGGTCTACCGTCGCGGTGAAGAGTTCTCTGTTCAGGCTGCGCTTGTATCTACCGAGGCTGTCATCAAGCCTGGTCTGCTTGTCGGTGTCGGCGAAACCGATCTTTTCCGCGAAGAGGCGAATATTTTCCTTCGATATCACCAGCTCGTGCTGGGCCTTCGTATTGTATGCCTTCATGCCGCCCCTGCCGTCCGGCAGAATGGCTGAACTCTCCTCTCTCCGGTTTTTGTAGATCGTGCCGACGATGCCGAGACGCAGGAGCATTCTCTGAACTGCCTCAAGTGTTGGAAGAGAGCTCTGGCTCAGGCGTATGCTGATCCCCTTTTTCTGATCTCCCTGTATCGAGCCGTCAGTGTCGAAGAGTCCGCGGAGGAGGCCTCTTGTGAATGAGGAAGAGCAGGATGTCTCCATTTCAGGAGTTATCGTCTTGCAGGAGGGGGACATCCCAAGCGAGGAAGCCAGGTTTTTTATCGCTCCGGATGCCAGGCGGTATTCACTGCGCCCCATTACGGGGATCCATCCCTGGAAATCGCTCCTGTGCGGCATTGTCGAGACGGCTTTCATCGACTCCGACATTGCAGCCCGGGGTCCCTGCCCCATATCTTCATCGCCGGAAACCCTTTCCTCCGGCATCCACACGGAAAGGACAGTCTTGTCTTTTTTGAAGGTCCCGTCTCCGATCAGAAGCCCGATCAGGTAGCCCTGATCAATGTCGCCGGAACCTGACCATTCAGGTGATTTTCTGTGATCGTTCAACATGATGCCGTCTCCGGGCTTCAGGCTTCCGGCTGCGGTCCATTCGGTGCGATGCCTGTACCTGGTGTTCTCCGTCACCCTGAGCACAGGATGGTCGGCGGTGAGACGGAGTGAAAATCCTTCACGTGTTGTCAGGCGCAGTAGGGGCTTGACTCCGGTCCGGAAGAATCCTTCTTCGGTCGAGGGCATCACCCGGCCGTTGAGGAGCAGTTGGACCTTTCTGCCGCAGAGGTCCTTTGCTCGCTTCGGGCCTTCGGCTGTATGAACGAGAGTGTCGCCGCAGACACACGGATTGGTCGACGTGATAACACCCAGATGCGCTAGAGGGTTGTCCTTGTTCATTTTGTCCAGGAAGATCATTCCGGGATCGCCCGTCTTCCAGGCCATTTCGCATATAAGGTCGAAAAGATCGCGTGCGCGCACTGTCCGGACTATTTCCCGGGTACGGGGATTAAGCAGGTCCCAGTCGTCATCGTTCTGGACAGCCCACATGAACTTCTCCGAAGCGCCTACGGAGATGTTGAAGTTCTGCAGTTTCCCCTCTTCTGTCTTTGCCCTGATAAAATCAAAAACATCGGGGTGGTCGGCGTTGAGGATCCCCATGTTAGCCCCGCGCCGCATCCCTCCCTGCATGACGACCTCGGTCGCCTGGTCGAACATGCTCATGAAGGAGATGGGTCCGGACGCTACACCGTTGGTGCTGGAGACTACATCGCCTTTGGGGCGGAGTTTGCTGAAGTTGTACCCGGTCCCGCCGCCGGATTTGTGTATGAGAGCCATGTGTTTGAGTGAGTCGAAAATGTCGGACATGCTGTCCTCGACGGGCAGGACAAAACATGCCGCCAACTGGCCGCCCTGTCTTCCGGCGTTCATCAGCGTGGGGCTGTTGGGGAGGAAATCCAGGCGGGCCATTATGTCGTGGAACATCTTGATGATCGTGTCATCCGGCTGCCCACCTTCGGAAGCGGCCACGAACCTTGCTACGCGCCAGAACATCTCGTCGGGTCTTTCAATGACCGCTCCGTCTTCGTTTTTGAGCAGGTATCTCTCCTTTAACACCCTTTTAGCGTTATCCGAGAGGGGCAGGTCTCCTCCGCGCGGCATCTCCGTTTCGAACATGTTTTGTCAGGTCTCCTTTTGCCCTTTTTGAATAGAGGCTCTTCATGTGGTGTTTATTAAAAATAAAAGCGCTATATATAGGGTATCACAAATAAAAATATTTTCCATAGTATCCTGGATCCTGAATTGTCCAAGATCGGAGGAGTGGTTTTTGTTCTTATAACACGCGCAGAGACATGGATCCGGAGAGGTGTTCCAGCACTCTTACTCCGCCTATGGAATTGCCCTTCGGGTCCAGGGCCGGCCCGACGACCGCCAATCCTGCCCGCCCCGGAATGGAGCCTGTAATTCCCCCTCCGACCCCGCTCTTGGCGGGGAACCCCACCCTTACGGCAAAATCGCCGGAGCCGTCGTAGAGACCGCATGTTGTCATAAGGGCCCTGATGATAACAGTTGCTTTTTCTGGCAAGACCTTCTCTCCGGTCAGGGGGTTGCTTCCCCCGGCCGCCAGCGTCGCGCCCATTACGGCAAGATCCTCTACCGTGCACTCGATGGCGCACTGGCGGAAGTAGGAGTCCAGGATATTCTCAACGTTGCCCTCCATAGTTCCCATGCTCCGCAGGAAATAACCCAGCGACCGATTCCTGTCGCTGGTGTCCCTTTCGGAGACCGCTACCGATTCATTGACGCGCAGTCCGGGGTTCCCGGTCATCTTCCTTATGATCTCGAGAACCGCCTCGAGACGTTCGGAACTGTCGCTGAAGGGGAGAAGCGACAGTATCAGAATGGCTCCTGAATTTATCAGGGGGTTCTGGGGACGGTGAGGAGCTCTCATCTCCAGCCGCATTATCGAGTTGAAAGGGTCCGCGGAGGGTTCAACCCCGACCCTGGAGAATACAAGATCCTCTCCGAGCAGGGAGAGCGCAAGACCGAGCGAGGCCACCTTGGATATGGACTGGATCGTGATCCTTGTTCCGGTATCGCCTGATGAGGCCCTTGCTCCGTCCACTCCGCAGAAAGCAACTGCCAGCGCATTGGGGTCGGCCTTTGCCAGTTCAGGAATATATGTCGCCACGCTTCCCTTATCCAGTACCCGCCGGCCGGCATCTACGGCTTCGTGAAGCATTCTTTCCACGGATATCTCTCCTTTTGCAGAATTCTTTCCGGGTGCATTGAGCATTATACTTGCAGAAAGCCGGATTTTCCAAAGCGCCTCGTGAAGCACTGATAATGAAGGGAAACGGGAAAAATGGATCTTCCGGATCCTCTTTTTATGATCTTTTGGCGGTATGCCCGGGGCCGAAAGGGAGATGGCCGATAAAAGATCGAGGAAAAACAGGCAACCAGTGATCTGTCAGAAATGGAGAAACCTCCCTTCAAAGTTTGAAGCGGTCTCCCCCCTCTAATGATCGTATACTGGTTCGAAATGTTTCCGCTTCGTTCCCTTTTCTGGAATGTTTCCTTGCCTGCCTGTTATCGAGGCATTATGATACGAAACTATATATTTTGCTTCCTTACCAAAGCGGGGTGACGTTTTTGAAAAGCAGAGACTTTGGCTCCTGGCTGGCGGCCCGCGGCAGAGTGGGTATCCTGGACGGCGGAATGGGGAGCCTTCTCGCGGAGCGGGGATGGTCGCCCCCGGAACTGCCCGAGGAGATGAACCTGAGCGATCCGGATGTGGTCGGCTCCATTCACTCCGCCTATGTAGAGGCGGGTGCTTCGATCATCGAGACCAACACTTTCGGCGGCAGCGCCCGAAAGCTGGCCCACCGAAAGCTTGCCGGCCGTACCGCGGAGATAAACCGTACCGCTGCGTCCATTGCCGTCGAGGCGGCCAGGGGGAGAGCGCTTGTCGCCGGATCCGTCGGTCCCCTCGGAGAACTGCTTGAACCCTTCGGATCTCTTTCATTCGATGAGGCGCTGGAAGCCTTCCGCCCCCAGGTCGAGGGGCTTTCCCTGGGTGGGGCCGACTTCATCCTTATCGAGACGATGATGGATATCCGCGAGGCGATGGCAGCCGTTCTCGCTGTAAAGGATACGGCTCCGGGGATGGCCTTTGCGGTAAGTTTCTCCTTTGACACTCACGGCCGGACCGTTACCGGAACTCCCCCCGAGGTTGCCGCCCACTGGGCCAGGAGGGCGGGAGCATGTGCGGTGGGCGCGAACTGCGGTGTTGGTCCTATGGAGTACATTCAGGTCGCCAGGAAGCTTTCAGAGAATTCCGGCCTGCCGGTTTTTGTCTACCCCAATGCGGGAGTCCCAGGGCAGGACGATCATCTGGACGCCCAGAGCTTCTCAGAAGCTTCGCGGCTTCTGGCCGAAGCTGGAGCATCTGTGATCGGAGGGTGCTGCGGGACCACTCCGGAACACATCCAGGCCCTTTCGGAGGTTTTGGGCGGATCGATACTGCCGGAAATATCACGGCCCGAGGGGACTTTTCTCTCAGGCCGGAGCCGTGTGGTTGCGGCCGGGCCGGGTCGTCCCCTGCTCGTTGTCGGCGAGCGGATCAACATGTCGCGAAGATCACCCCTCCGTGACGAGGTTGCCGCCGGCAGGTGGGAGGTGATCCGGAACGAAGCCTCCCTGCAGACAGCAGCCGGAGCCGGGGTTATCGACATCAATATGGGCCTTCCGGGTATAGATCAGGGCCGGGCTATCAGGGAGGCAGTACAGGTCGTGCAGCAGGCTACTGACCTGCCCCTTTCCCTGGACAGCGACAGTCTTGATGTCATTGAAGCGGGGCTTGCATGCTCTTCGGGCATTCCTCTCATCAACTCGGTCACGGCCAGAAATGAGCACCTGGACCGGGGGATCAGGCTCGCTTCCCGGTACGGGGCGTGCCTGACTGTACTCCTGATGGATGAGGACGGCATTCCTGAAACTGCCCGCGACAGGATACGGATCCTCGACCGTGTGCTTGCGGCAGCGGAGCAGCGATCTTTTCCGGCGGAATTTCTCTTCATCGATGCTCTCACCCTTGCCGCCGGGGCGGTGGAGGATGGGCCTTCTGCGACAGTGGAGACCATCCGGGAGATCACAAGAAGAGGGGCACGGTCCATACTCGGCATCAGCAACGTCTCCCACGGTCTCCCCTGCCGACCTCTGCTTAATCGCACTTTCCTTGCCATGGCTATGGGAGCAGGACTTGATGCGGTTATCGCCGACCCGCTGGATCAAGCGATCATGGAGACCGTTTCCGCGTCGGAAGCCCTTGTCGGCCGTGACCCGGGTATCAGGAAATTCATCGCGATGACTGAAAAGTCACGAAGCGGATCTGTCGCAGATGCGGCCGGGAGAAAAGGAGAGCAGGCTCAAGAAGCTCCGATGGAGCGGCTGAAAGATCTTATCGTAGAGGGAGATGCTGGAGGTTCGTTGAGAGTTGCCGGAGATATTGCCTCTACCAGGGGCTTCTCACCCATGAAGCTGATCCAGGCGGGTGTCGTGCCTGCCCTGGAAAGAGTCGGGATCCTGTTCGACGCGGGAGAGTTCTTTCTTCCGCAGCTTCTGGCGGCGGCACAGGCCGCACAGGAGGTCTGCGACTACGCGCGCGGAATGATGGATCCCGATGCGGCCGGTTTTTCTTCCGGCAGGGTTCTCCTCGCCACCGTTGAGGGCGACCTCCACGACCTGGGGAAGAACGTGGTGGGTACGATCCTTGCCAGCCACGGTTTTGAAGTTGTCGATCTGGGCCGTGACGTCTCTCACGCAATAATTCTTGAAGCAGTCAGGAACAGAAGGCCGGACGTTGTGGGCCTTTCGGCGCTGATGACCACGACGATGCCTGAAATGGGCCGGGTTATCCAGGCCATGGAGAAAGAAGGTATTGATGTTCCCGTTGTTGTCGGAGGCGCATGCGTGACTCAGGGTTTCGCGGATTCCATAGGCGCTGCCGGGTACGCTCCCGACGCTGTTTCAGCGGTGGGGCTGGTGGCCCGTATCATAGCCGCGCGAAAGGAGGTGGGGTGAAATGTTCATAAGGGACATTTACTCGGACCGTAACCCTGTGATCTCGTTCGAGATCTTTCCCCCGAAGCGCGATTTTCCGCTGGAGACCGTCTATGAAACCGTAGAGGCCCTCCACGACCTTGAGCCGGATTTCATCAGCGTCACGTACGGCGCGGGAGGCAGCAGCCGTGACAGGACCGTAGAAATAGCCTCCGAACTCAAGTGCCGCTGGAAGATCACCCCCCTGGCCCATCTCACCTGCCTCGGCTCGTCGCGGGAGGAGATCGACGGTGTTCTGGGCAGGCTTGAAGACGCTGGGATACGCAACGTTCTAGCCCTTCGGGGTGACCCGCCTGGAGACGGCGCTCCTGTAGGGGAGGGTCCTTTCAGGTATGCGGCAGACCTTATAAGCCACATTCACGAAAAAGCCCCGGGAAAGTTCTCTGTCGCCGCGGCTGCGTATCCCGAAGGCCATGTTGAGTGCGACTCGCCCGAAAGAGACATTGAGTACCTGAAGCGCAAGGTCGACCGCGGCGTCGATATTCTTATGTCCCAGCTTTTTTTCGACAATGAGATCTTTTTCCGGTTCGCGGAGAACCTGGACAGGGCTGGAATAAACGTGCCGATCGTGGCGGGGATCATGCCTATACTGAAAGTCAGCCAGATCAGCCGCATCGTCTCGCTCTGCGGGGCCTCCATACCGCCAGGGAGCGCCAGGCTCATGGCCCGTTATGAAAATTCTCCCGAGGCCCTCTACGAGGCCGGGATCTCCTATGCCACGGGACAGATAGTGGATCTTCTCGCCTGGGGAGTCCGGGGCATTCATCTGTACACCATGAACCGACCTGATGCCGCCCGCTCGATCATGGAGAACATCACCTCCGTAAGGAAAGCTGGCGGCACGAGGGAGATCCGGGAATTCTGACAGAGGGGATCTCCGGCGGGCTTACAATTTTGCAAAGCCTCTTGCCGGCGGTGTTAAAATAGTATAGTTTTGAAGCAACAATTTGAGCGAGGAGTAAAAAAAGTGACGAGATATCGTTCTATTTTCCTTTCAGACCTGCACCTGGGAACAAGATGGAGCCGGCCGGAACCGCTCAGGGAATTTCTGGGCAAGGTCCAGTGCGACTTTCTGTACCTTGTCGGGGATGTCGTCGACGGATGGAAGATCTCGTGTCTCTCTTCCCTGAGCCACTCCCACAGGGAAATTCTGCGCCGGTTCGGCGCTCTGGCCAGGGAGACGAAAGTAACGTATATTCCCGGCAATCACGACGCTTTTCTTGACCGCTTTCTTGGCGGGAGTATCGGAAGGATCCTTTTCCGGGACCGTGTTTTTCACCGGACCGCGGATGGACGGAGTTTCCTTGTGTCACACGGCGACGAGTTCGATGGTGCCGCCCATATATCGGGGCTACTCAATACGCTGGCGGAGAGATCCTACGATATGGCCCTCTGGGTGAACGCTGGCATGAACCTGATCCTTCCCCTCGTGGGCATGAAGAAACGATCCATGGCGTTGTTTCTCAAAAAGAAGTTCAAGGCCATGGCCGGAGCCTTCAGCGGCTTCGAGAGCAGGATCATAGGAGAGGTAAAAAAAGCCGGTCTCGACGGCGTGATCTGCGGGCATCTTCACAACCCCGTCATAAAGAGAGTCAGGGACGTCGTCTTCTGCAACTGCGGTGACTGGGTTGAGAACTGTTCGGCACTGGTCGAGCACCTCGACGGCCGTCTTGAGATGCTGAGGCTGAATGACTCAGGCGACATGGTAACATGTAACTCGTAACTCGTGACTCGGAAAAGCCCTAAAAACAATGCCTGTGTATTCATATTGAAGTTTCAGGTACCATGCCCTGGGGTTTTCCATTTACGAGTAACGAGTCACGGTTTTCCAGGTTTCCCCAGTCACGAGTAACGAGTCACGAGTTACGGTTTTTCTGCAGTTACGACTTTCCTTCTTGACCTGTTTCTGCAAAAGTGATATAAAACCTTCTAATACCTGAACATGGAGGCTGGCATGAGAAAGAAAACCGTTTCCGTTACCTGCACCAGCTTCGCTTTTACCTATTATTACGCCAACGTGGGACCCCCTCTGAGGGCCGACGCTTAGGCGTCTATGCTTTCCGAGGCCGGGGTCCCCATAAGGGGACCCCGGCCTTTTTTTATTTTTACATCATCATGATCATCATCGAGAGGAGCTGGGTTTCAGTGGAGAAAGACGAGATGCAGACGCAGGGCTTGCGAAAAACCGTACGGGCGATGTGGGACGAGGTCCCTTTTTACAGATCCCGAATGGAGGACATGGGGATCAGCCCCGAAGAGATAGGGTCGACTGAAGATCTGCAGAGACTCCCTTTCATGACGAAGTGCGACCTCCGGGACTCATATCCAATGGGGATCCTTGCCTGCGACACTGAAGAAGTCGTGCGCGTACACGCCTCCTCCGGAACGACGGGCAAGCCCACCGTTGTTCCCTATACGAGAAACGACATAAGAACATGGGAGGAGTGCATGGAGAACTGCCTCCGTACTGCCGGTGTCGCAAGGGGGGACGTTTTCCAGGTGATCCTGGGGTACGGTCTCTTCACCGGAGCCCTGGGGTTCCACTACGGCGCGGAACATCTGGGGGCGATGGTCGTTCCCACAGGCGGAGGTTTCACCGGCCGCCAGTTGATGCTGATGGAGGATCTTGGAACTACGGTTTTTACAAGCACCCCGTCCTATGCCCTTCATCTCTGCGAGGAGGTCCGGAAGAATGGTCTTTCAGACAGGCTGCGGCTCCGCCTTGCGATCCTGGGAGGAGAGGCCTGGACGGAGGAGATGAGGGACCGCATAGAAAAAGATCTCGGGGTAATAGCTCTTGACTCCTACGGTCTGTCCGAAGTGATCGGCCCGGGAGTTGCAATGGAATGCCCTCTAAGGTCGGGCCTTCACCCGAATTGGGATCATTTCCTTTTCGAGATCGTCGATCCGGTCACGGGCCGTGTCCTGCCTGAAGGGGAGGAGGGTGAACTGGTAATAACATCTCTCACCAAGGAAGCCATGCCCGTCATCCGCTACCGCACACGGGACCTGACACGGTTCATACCGGGAAAATGCGACTGCGGCAGAGACGACATGCGCCTTGAGCGCATAAAGGGAAGATGCGACGACATGCTGATAATCAGGGGTGTCAACGTCTTCCCATCCCAGGTAGAGGCTGTCCTCGGAAAGATCGATGGCCTGTCACTTCACTACCGCCTTGATGTCTTCCAGCCGAACGGTCTGAAGGAGCTGAATGTCCTCTGCGAATCCGAGTGTGAACTCGAAGAGGCGGCAATGGCGAAGATGGAGAAGGAGACGTTGAAAAAACTGCACGAGAACCTGGGCATAAGGGTCGGTTTCAAACTGCTGGTTCCGGGAACGCTTGAGCGCTCCGCGGGAAAGGCTGTCAGGGTAATGAAGGTGGCATGAACTGAAGGTGTCAGACCTACACTTTTGACAAAAAGATATTTTTTCGCCGCCCCCAGCACGGGGTGAGTTTTTGTCAAAAGTGTAGGTCTGACACCTATCGCAAGGAGGAGAGAAAGATGCAGGAGAGGGAAAAAGAAGAGAAGAGACAGGAGTGCTGTGGTTCATTCAAAGGGGACGAACCATCCGTGAATCCCTTAGACCTTGATGTCGATTTCGAAGGGCTGCCGATGGCATGGAAGGAAGCCAGAGAGGCCTCTGAAAGGCGCGGTTGATCCCGCGCCTTTCAGTCCATGAATGCGCCGAAGAGGGCCCCGAAATCGACGGAACCGATCACAGTATGCCGGTAATGTTCGCAGATCCCCCTGCGTGCCTCCTCGAGAGCAGGAGGGCGGATCCCGAAACGGATAGAGAGCGCTGCTTCCGCCATAGCGGCCAGTTTATCGCAGGCGTCTATGATCAACCCGTCGACGGGGTCCCATTCGTCGCTGTTGAAACGCGAGTTCATCTCCTCCGGTTTCAGCCCGGAGTTTATATGGCCTGAGGCAATATCGCGCGCCCTGTTGGAGAACTCGTCCCCGGTCAGGTAGCGGATCTCATCTCTCCATTTTCCGGGGAGCAGCGGAAGAAGCCTTGTCTCCATCGCCTCGCGTTCGTACTCCTTAATGAGATCCTCAAGTCCCCCCACCGAGCGTTTTACGGGAGATACGATGTCACGGGTGAGAACCTCGGGGAGGTCATGGAAGAGCCCGCCGAAAAACGCGTTCCTGAGCCTCCGGGGGCATGCGCCCTCTTCAAGGGCTGAGAAATATGACAGTGCCGCTACCACCAGGAGGTGTCCCAGGACCGATGTCGCAGGCACCCTCGGAAGTTGGGCCCAGCGGACCTGGAACCTGAGCTGTCCGCAGAGGTCTATGAAGGCGAACACTCCCTTGTCGGCCATTCCCTGGCGCATGAGGATCTCCTTCACTCCCGAGAGATCAAGGTGCTCATTGACCTGATCCTCGATCTCCTTCCGTGTTTCCTCGATTCCCCACAGCATGCTGTTCTGGGCGTATACCATGCGAAATTCCCACTGGGTGGCAAGATAATGTGCGGCTTTCAGTATGTGTTTTTCACGCTTCGAGAACTCCGGTTCTTCAAGGTAACGGCGGAAGCGGCCGAAAAACTCTCCGGAAAGCGCGGAAAGATCGGGAGCCGTCTTCTCGAGGACCCACTTGTTGAGTTTGGGTCCGTGATTTGCCATCATCCGGTGAAATACCGGGGGTTTTATGTCAGTCAGGACGACTCTCTGGAAGAAGCCGAAAAGTCCACCCTCCACAAGCGAGACCCAGTCGACAGGTCTTCCCGAATCCTCTTCGCATCGGGCTATGACCCACGCTATGGTCATCTTGTGCGCCTGTTTCGCCAGTTCGGTGAACTGCGCGGGGCGAGCGTGGTCGTTCCACCTGGTCATTGATGCGGCCGAGAAGAGGGTTTCCACAAGTCCTGGAGTGATCATCCCATGAACCTCCGATCTTTTAGGCAGTTTTTCCGGGTGTTCCCTACATCGCAGGAATACTCTATCATTTATCCGGAGAGGCGAGTGAAATAATGAAAAAGACGAACGCAGCCCGAATGCTTGAAAGCAGCGGAGTGAGCTTCGATCTGTGGAACTACGAGGTTGATCCGGACGATGTCAGCGCGAGGGCCGTAGCCGCGAAGATCGGGATCCCTCCGGAGCGGATATTCAAGACCCTCGTCGCCAGGGGTGACAGAACGGGTGTAATGCTGGCCTGTGTTCCCGGAGACTCGGAGCTCGACCTGAAGGCCTTGGCCTCCGCATCCGGCAACAAGAAGGTAGAGATGGTTCACATGAAGGAAGTCCTGCCGCTGACGGGATACATCCGCGGAGGGGTTTCCCCGCTTGGCACAAAAAAGACCTACCCCGTGTATATCGACGAAAGCGCATTCTCATTTGACCGCATCTGCGTTAGCGCCGGTGCGAGGGGAGTTCAGATATTCCTCGATCCGAAAGACCTGTCGCAGGCTGTCGGAGCAATATCCGCCATCATAGCAAAACCCGACTGAGCGGACCCTTCTGTTTTTAGCCCCTGTTATTCTCCGGAAGGGAAATTTTCTTCCCTGGCGTAGTGTTCGACATCCCTGACGATGTTGTCGATATGCTTCAGCATCGCTTTTTCAGCAGCCTCCGGGTCCCTTCCGGCGATCGCCTCATAGATGGGCATATGGTCCCCTCCAAGGGAGCTGCCCTCCTGGCGGCGGATGCAGGCGAAGGCATGCTGAATATGGACATCCTGTCGGACCAGCTTGAGAGTGGCGAGCAGCACGCTGTTTTTGCCTGCCTGGGCTATTGCCTCGTGGAACATCCGGTCGATGACCGATATGCTGGGGATCTGATCCCGTTCTCCGTCGAGTATCTCCGCGAATGCTTTTATCCGGATAAGATCTTCCTTCGTTGAGTTGATGGCCGCAAGTCGGGCGGTCTCCCGCTCGATGGCTCTTCTGGCCACGAGAATGTCCAGCAGATCCCGGGGGGTCCGCATATAGAGCTCTTCGAGCAGTTCCTGGGCCAGCGTGTTGTTCTTGCCTTCAGCCTCAAGCTTCTCGAGGTGCTTCTGTCCTTTTGCCGAGAGGATCCGCCCTTTGTTGCTTACCTTTTCAACATACCCCTTTTCGTCGAGTTTCCAGAGAATGCGTCCGGCCGAGGCCATGCTCACGGGGGATCCCATCTCTCCAAGCGAACGGGCAAGGTAACCTGCGCCTACAGGCTCTGGAGCGCGTCCCAGCACCTGCAGCGCCATGAAGATATTATCGTTGTGAGTGACAGGGTCCTTCATGCTTTAAAGGCCTCCAACTCTCTGTCTATCCTCCAAGGTAGGCTTTCTGGATCTCAGGGTCCAGTGCGAGCTCGGGGCCGGGGCCGCTTTTAAGGAATCGCCCCGCCTCGAGGATGTGTCCCCTGTCGCTGATCTCCAGAGCCCTGGTCGCGTTCTGTTCTACCAGAAGCACCGTCATGCCCTCGTCACGAATGCGGAGTATGGTCTCCATTACGGTTTCTACAAGGAGAGGGGCAAGTCCCAGCGTCGGCTCGTCCAGAAGCAGGATCTTCGGGCTGCTCATGAGCGCCCTGGAGATGGCGAGCATCTGCTGCTCTCCCCCGGAAAGGGTGCCCGAGCGCTGTTTGAGGCGCTCCCTGAGTATCGGGAAGAGCTGGAAACAGCGTTCCATCTCATCAATTACTTTTTGGTCGTTCTTGCGGCGGTAGGCTCCCATTATCAGGTTCTCCTGCACCGAAAGTGCAGAAAAAAGACGGCGTCGTTCGGGAACCAGCGCGAGCCCTCTGGCCACAATTTCATGAGGTTTGGATGGGATGGGACTGCCCAGGATCTCCACAATGCCTCCTGAAGAAGCGACCACCCCGGCGAGAGTCCACATGATGGTGGACTTCCCGGCGCCGTTGGAGCCTACGATGGAGACTATCTCCCCCTCCCGCACGGAGAAGGAGATCCCCTGCACAGCGTGTATGGTCCCGTAATGGACGTTGAGATCCTCAACCCTCAGCGCGTTCATTTTCTTTCTTTCCCTTCCCGAGGTAGGCGGCAACGACTTTCGGGTTTCCACGGATCTCATCCGGAGTTCCCCTGGCCAGCAGCGTTCCGAAATTCATCACTATTATGGGCGAACAGATATTCATCACTAGGTCCATATGGTGTTCTATGAGCAGGATGGTCACGCGAAACTTTTCCCTGACTTCCGCGATCAGATTTGCCAGGCTTCGGGTCTCCTCCGGGTTCATCCCTGCCGCCGGTTCGTCGAGGAGAAGAAGAGTCGGATCGGTCGCAAGCGCCCGGGAGATCTCCAGCTTCCGCTGCAGGCCGTAGGGGAGCGTGTTCGCCTGGTAGGATGCATACTTTTTCAACCCCATGTCGGAGAGGAGATCGAGGGCCTTGTCGCAAAGATCCTTTTCCATTTTGCGGGCTCCCGGGGTTCCCAGCATAGCGCCGGTAAAGGAACACTTCTCACGCTGAAGCAGGGGTGTGAGTACATTTTCAAGACAGCTTCTCCGGTTGAAGAGACGGATGTTCTGGAACGTCCGGGCGATGCCTTTCCGGACAATGCTGTCGGGCCGGTCTCCCCCGATCTCCTCCCCGCGGAAGAGCATGGTCCCGGCGGTGGGTCGGTAGATGCCCGTTACGAGGTTGAAGACCGTGGTCTTTCCCGCACCGTTGGGGCCTATTATGCCGGTTATGGATCCCTCTCCTACTCCAAAGGAGAAGGAATCCACGGCCCTGATGCCGCCGAAGTTCTTTGTCAGTCCTTCAACGGAGAGAAGGGGTGACTGCGCGGCTGTCATTGTTTTTGCCCCCCTTGTACCCCGGTTTTTTTGCGGAAAAACGACGAAAGTTCAGAATATCCCATAAGACCCTGGGGGCGGTAGACCATTATGAGGACCAGAAGGAGGCCGTAGGCCACAAGCCGCCACATCTGGGCTACCCGCAGTGCCTCTGGAAGCGCGATGAAGACGAAGGAGGCGATAAGGGGTCCGGAGATGCTCCCCATCCCTCCGGCGATGACCGCTGCGAGAAGCTGGGTGGACTGCAGGAGCGTGAACATCACAGGCTGGATGAAGGAGAGGAAGTGTGCCAGCAGTCCCCCGGAGAGACCGCAGTAGACAGCGCTGACCGCAAGGGAGAGCAGGCGCGTCTGAAAGAGGCGAACTCCCGCCATCTCGGCGGCGATGGGATCTTCGCGGATGGCGATGCACGCCGCGCCCCACCGGGACCGGAGGAAGTTCCGGGCTATCAGTACGCTCCCTGCAAGGCAGACCACAACAATGGGCAGGGTCGTGAAGTTGTCGATGCCGGGGAGCCCCCTGGCGCCGTTCGTGATCTCGAGGTTTTCCAGGATCACCCTGAAGGCCTCCCCGAAACCCAGAATTGCTATCGCGAAGTAGTCGCTCCGGAGCTTGGCGCGGAGGGTCGGGATGCCGATCACGAGGCTCACAAGACCCGCTGCCGCAGCTCCCGCAATTAGAGCGAGGGGAAAGGGTATGGAGTAATAATAGGTAAGAATGGCGGATGTATAGGCCCCAACGGCCACGAATGCTGCGTGCCCGAAGGAGAATAGTCCGGTAAAACCCGTGAAGATCGAAAGGCCCAGCACGGCGATCATGTTGATGCCCGCAAGAACAACGATCGAAAGGATATAGTCCATGGCTATACCTTCTCCTCGGTGTCCTGGCCGAGGAGCCCGTTGGGCCTCCAGACAAGGAAGGCTATAAGCATGCTGAAGCTGAACACATCCCTGAGAACGCTTGATACGTAGGTCGATACGAAGGTCTCCACAATTCCCAGCAGGAGTCCTCCTACAAGCGCCCCGGGGAGGCTTCCAAGTCCGCCGATGACGGCTGCGATGTAGGCCTTGTTGGTCACCCACCCCATCGTGGGGTAGACAAGATACTTTATTCCCAGAAAGACACCCGCGACACCCGCGAATCCTCCGGCGAGGAGGAAGACGATAGCGATAAGCCTGTCCAGGTCAACTCCCATGAGGGAGCACATGGTCATGTCCGATACTCCGGCGCGGATCGCTATCCCTGTCCTTGTCCGGTTGATGAAGAGATGAAGCCCCAGTATGGCGGTGAGGGCGAAAAGGAAAGCTCCCACGTCGAGGAGACTGATGCTGCTCTCTCCGAGGTTTATCACCTGGCGGCCGAAGAACTCGGGAAAGGCGTAAAAACGTGAACCGATCGTGGCATAGACAAGATTCTCAAGAAAGACGGCGCACCCCATGGCGCTGATCATGAGATACAGGGACGGGGCTTTCCGCCTGCGGAGACTGGAATAGGCAAGGCGCTCGTTGAGCACGGCGATGATCCCCGCGCCGGCGATGCTCCCCGCCAGGACGAGGCCGAATCCCAGGCTGAGCTTCGTCGCCAGGGCGAGCCCCACGTATGCGCCTAGCATGATCACGGCGCCGTGCGCGAAGTTGCTGAAGTTAAGCACGCTGAAGACGAGGGAATAACCCACAGCCATCAGGGCGTAAATTCCCCCTATGGAGAGGCCCGTTATGAGAGTTTGAAGAAACAATCCGGCCCACACATCCTTTGCGTATATTTGGGAATGAGACGGCCTCCTCCGGGTTCCCTGTTGCCGGACGGATCGCGGAGGCCGGGGAGTACCGTAACAGGGGATCTCCCCGGCCTGGACGGATCTGGTTCTCTTCTATTCCGTGGATACGAACTTCTTCACGAACTTGAATGTCTTGTTGGTTACGTCCACCTGCTGTATCACCGCGGGTTTGTCAAGCGGGTTGTGGTTCGCGGGGTCGATCGTTAGAGGGCCGCTGGTGACCTTGATGTCCTTGAGGTTCGCAAGCGCGTCGGCGAGTTTTTCTCCGTCGGTGGTTCCGGCCTTCTTCAGTGCCTCGACTATCATTATCAGGGCATCCTGGGCCATGACGGGGTTGGGCAGGACGGGGTCTTCGCCGAATTCGGCCTTGTATTCAGCCACGAAATCCTGAATGTCGGGGTCGGCCAGGTCGGTGAGGTTGACGAAGTATCCGCCGTCGATGGCACTTCCTCCGAGTTCGATAAGGTCGGGGCTCCCCCAGTTGTCGGTTCCAAGAAGAATCGCCTTGATGCCGAGATCCCTTGCCTGCTTGGCGGCCATTGCGGCCTCCTTCTGGCTGGTCGGGATGAAGATCACGTCGGGAGCGAGATCCTTGATCTTTCCAAGCTGGGCACGGTAGTCGAGCTCGTCGGTTCGGAAAGCCTCCTTGGCGACGATAGTTCCGCCCTTTGCGATAAATGCCTCCTCGAAGTACTTCGCCAGCCACTGACCGTAGTCGGAGCCCACGTCATAGAGGATGGCGCCCTTCTTCGCGCCCAGGTCCGTAATGGCGAAACGGGCCGCCACAGTACCCTGGAACGGATCGATGAAGCAGGGGCGGAAGGCGAATGGCCGGACCTTGTCCGTTTTCTGGTCGATGGTCACGTAGGGGTTCGTGGCTGTGGTGACGACCATCGGTATTTTGGCCTTTTCCAGAACGGGAGCGGAGGCTATGGAATTTCCGCTCTGTGCGGGACCGATGACTGCGATGACGCCGTCGGATACAAGGCGCCTGGCCACGTTCACCGCTTCAACCGCGTCGTTGCGGTTGTCGTAGCGTACGAATTCGATCTGTTTTCCGAGAACCCCGCCTGCGGCGTTGATCTTCTTCACCAGCATGTCAAGGGCCCGTGCCTCTGACTGTCCCCACATGGAGGCGCCTCCAGTAAGGGATACAGTATGACCTATCTTTATGACATCGGCGGCAAAGGCCGAACCGGCAAGGGCAAACAGGAGCAGCACTCCCAAAATGGCGATAACTTTTCTCATCTCTTTAACCTCCCTGGAATTCTGTCCCTCTCCCTCCTGATCCACATTCCTGTGCGGAGGGATGTTTCCGGAATTTCTCCGCTTTATGGGCTTACGGTTTTTTTCAGGAGCCACCCCCTTTAGTTTCAGGTCCAGTTCCTCTCCTGATCTCCGGCTTTTCAATGTTCTTGTCCTTTTTTCGGACGACCTTCCCGGAAAGGTTCCTCATGTGCCCCTTCCAGTACGTCCGTACATCCCTGATGATGTTGTCTATATGGCTCGTCATCGCCGCCGCCGCCTTCTCGGGATCTCCCGCGGCAATGGCCTCAAACACGGCCTCATGGTCTGTTCCTACGGCGCTTCCCACCTTCGTCCTTATGTACTCGAAGAAAGAAGCTCCCTCGCCGCTCCTGCGGATGATCTCGATCGCGGACTGCAGGACCTTGTTGCCTGAGATCCTGGCCACTTCCTCGTGGAACTCGGGATCTGTAGAGGCCATGGGCTCGCCCCTTGCCAGGAGGTCGTTCTGCCTGTCGAGGATCACCCTCAAGGCGGCGACGTCACCGGCGCTCCTGGAGGCGGCGGCAAGAGCCGCCATCTCGCGCTCTATGGCCCTGCGGGCCACAAGGATCTCAAGGAGCATCTCCTTCTCGCGGGATTTGACCGCCTCGAGAAAAGCCCCCGTGGAGACCATCTCTTCCCGTTCCGTCATCAGTTCCGCAAGACGCTCCTCTCCCGTGGGGGTGAGAACGCGCCCCTGGAAGCCTACGCGGGATGTAATGCCCCGGATGTCCAGATCGCGCAGGAAGCGTCCGACGGATGCCTCGCTCATCTCCATGCCGTTACGGGCCATCTCTTCGCGGATAGTGCCCGCACCGAGAGGTCCGATCGAGACCGAAAGCAGATGAAGAACGAAGTATTCCTGTTCTGCGAACTCCTGATTCATCGAAAACCTCCCTGAAGGATCCCGCCGGTCACCATTGATGAGCGGCAAATCTACATCAGTTTATCCTCATATTTCCGTTTGTCAAATCCGAACCCCAAGCTCTGGGGTCCAAGCTCTGGGGTCAGATCTTGATCTTGACCGTATGCATACAAAAGGGGTTTTCCCCTTTTATTCCCCGGTCGATAAATGAAAGCGACGCGAAAGCAAGGATGGAAAAGTGGAGTATGATCCGGTCAAAGATCCCGCTATCCCCACCAGGAACAATCTTTCCCCTCTTCTTTGGCTTTTTCCGCCCATTCGGGCACCGGCGGAATACATTCGTCTCCGGAAGGAACATCCAGTTCGAGAAACGCCGGATCCTTCCGGGCGAAAACCTCCGGGAGCACGGTCCTTAGTTCATGTTCCGAGGCCGCCCGGAAAGCCTTGATCCCGTAGCTTCTGGCAAGGCCGACGTAGTCTACCTCTCCAAAATCCGTCGCGAAGCTCGGCCCTCCGAAACTGAAATGATTCGTGGCCCGTATCCAGCCAAAACTTCTGTTGTTGAAGAGGATTATTTTGATATTCCTTCCGACCCTTGCCATTGTTTCCAGCTCTCCGGAAACAAATCCGAAGCTTCCGTCCCCCATGAAGTTGAGGACCGTTCTGTCTTCCGGCAGGGCGAAGGTTGCTCCAAGAGCGGCTGGCAGGCCGAAACCCAGTGCACCCATGGAGTAGTTGCAGACAAAATAACGTCCGGCTTCGGGCAGTTTGTAGAAGGCTGCCGGGTAGACTGCGCTCATGCCGGGGTCGGCGACTATGACCGAATCCGCGGGCATTGCCCCGGTTACAAGATTTGTTGCGATCCTGGGGTCGAGGGGTTTCCCGCCGCAGAATTCAGATTTGATGCCAGCCCGTCCCTGTTTCACCGCATCTTCCTGTTTACCGTTTGAAACTATTCCTAGCCGGTCTGCCGCGTCGAGGACAGCCTGGAGTGTGCTTTTGACGTCTCCGTGAAGTAGAATGGCGTCGCCGAAGGCGTTGCCAAGCTCCTTTTCGCTGATATTGAGATGGATGAAGCGGATGTCCGAAGAGGATCCAGGGAGTTGTCCGCCGTTCGTCCCTACGGAATCAGTGCTGCTCCCTACGAAGAAGACCAGGTCGGCCTCTTCGAGGAAGGAGTTCGAGAACTCGGTGCTCCCCCTGGCTCCGATAACTCCTATCGAAAGGGGG